>Ga0131853_10000798_pt1 | contig 56786 bp, 43 predicted proteins | sample TergutLab28metaG_FD_92764 | JGI IMG/M metagenome (GOLD analysis project Ga0131853, IMG submission 92764) | Labiotermes labralis P1 segment gut microbial communities from Petit-Saut dam, French Guiana - Lab288 P1 (version 2) (version 2) | ecosystem: Host-associated > Arthropoda: Insects >...
CCACTTGTGAGTATTCGCGGCCGAATAACAGGCTGGTTGTTGTGGCTCGGAAAGTATAAAGTTTAATTGAAAACAAAAAAGAGAATTAAAAGACATAAATCCCTTAATTCTCCCCGTTGTGGTGCGGCTAAGAGGACTTGAACCTCCATGGAATTGCTTCCACATGGACCTGAACCATGCGCGTCTGCCAGTTCCGCCATAGCCGCACGACATTTGACTTTGGCATTATACTATGATTTAACAGCCATGTCAAGGGGGCAGACGTAAATCTGCCTCCATTTTAGACGCACGATGAGAGGCTTTGCTAATGCCTTTTGTGCATGTTCTCTCTGAAAGCGAAAAGGGGCGAACACAGTCCGCCCCTCAGTGTTACACTATGCCATTGGTGGCTCACGCCATTCAACTTCCAACATCATGCGCACCATGCCGGTGAGCAGTTGTTGCGTATGAAATTCAAAGTTAGGATTAAAGATAAATGCCGGCGTACCCGGAGGCGTGCCTGCACTGGCCGTGCTTGTCATAACTCTGTGATAATACAAGAATGATACTGCGTCACGCGCCCAAGACTGGATGCCGCCCTGGCCGCCGCCGATGTGCCAATCGGCAAAGGCGGTCGCATCGGGGAAGTCCTCTGTTTCATAGCCCAATGCCGTCATCATGCGCGCCAAGCCAACGGCTGCCTCAGCACGTGTCAGCGTGTAATTTGGTCCGAAACCGAACACACCGCCAAATTCACCGCCACGCAAGATATCCATAAGCGCCAATGCTTGGATTTCAATAAACTGTGGATGAGTTGCCGGCACATCAGGGAAGAGCGGCGTAACAGGAATTGCAGGAAGATCGATGGCGTTTCTATCCGCCCAATCGGTCACAACTTGACTAATATTCTCTAAGCCTGTATACGCTACCATGTAGTCGGCCAGTAATTCGGCGATATACCAGCGCGGCGCGCCCGCACGATACAATACACCTTCAGGTAGTGTTGCACCTACAATGCCGGCGTTGCGCGCGCGCACCATATCGGAATAGGCCCAGCTGTTCGGGGTGTCTGCGGCTATGGGCGCCGTGGTGTACGCCGCTTGCGTGAATACAGGCGTGAAGGTTATCAAACCTGTTTCAGCATCGGTGATGGTGGCAAACCAGCCAATGCCGTCTGACAAGGCAGCATTGGCGCTGATTGTTGTACCACTGGCAACGCCAGTCTCTGTAACAATGGGTGGTGCAACCAAGTCAATGGCATATGCACTGAACGCATTTGTCGTCAAGCGACGGTTGGTCGGACGCCATTCAACGTCAACCGAGCCGGTGTCAACATTGGCGTGGAAGGCGTTATAGCGATCGACCCACGGCGAATATGTTGTAAAGTCCATGCCGTCGTCAGTGATGGTCATGTAGCGGAAGAAAGCGTCATGGTTGGATTGAAAGTAGCTGTTGGTGCTGGTAATCAAACGCGAAACGTCAACTGTTTGATAGTTCATCATCATTTCAAGCACCACACTGCCGTCGTCACGTGTGCGGTAATGCGTCACCGCGCCGCGGTCGTGACCGCAGAGAACAACTTGAATAGCAGGATTGGGGTTGATGATGTTATCCCAAATGCCTTGGCCAACAGCCCGCTGAGAGCCGCCGTAGCTTATGTTGAAACGTCCGCCGCCGTTGTGGCTCAGGTATTGATGAACCTGCACAATAATGTTGCGGTGACCGTATTGCTCAATCAGTCCCTCGACCCAAGTCTGCGTTGCGGCATTGGCTTCGCGCCCCATACCTAAGTTGATGAACAAGAAGTCGCGTCCGCCCATAGTAATCAAGTTGTAGCTGTGAATATTCTGGTCGTCGTGGAAGCCGTAATGATCTTGCCCCGCGAAACGTTGCGCGCCAAACCATTGCGCAAACTGTGTGTAATCGCCCATGTCGAACCATTCGCCGGGCGGCAATCCGCCCGGCGGGTTGCCGACTTCATGGTTGCCTGCGACAACGCCCCAAGGTACGCCGTATGTGTCCAAAATGCCAAATGCCTCGCTGGCGACTTCCCATTGGCCGTGACCAATCGGGCCGCTGCTGATGATGTCACCGCTGTGCGTCATGTAAGCAATGTAGCCGTCACGATAACGCCAAGCAACGTGCTGCATGAGTATGTTGTAAAGCCCGACAATGTCAGTAAAGTCATAGTTTGTCCGTGTGGCGTTGATGGTCGGCCCTCTCTCGGCTTCACGCAATGATAAGAACAGCGGTAAATGCTGTGTATCGGCAAGCCAAGCAAATGTATCGGCACCGTTGCCGACCATAACGACCTCGGCGCGCGCTCTGAGTTCACCATTTACCGCGTAAGTGCCGGCGTTGACAACAACGCTGGCATCTAAGCTGCCGCCGCGTGTGCCGACGGTCTCCCAAGTGCCGGTGTTGGGATTATATACTGAGAAGCGCACACGCTCGCCGCCTATGCTTTCGCCGCTGTAACTGAGCGCAACATCACCGGTGTAGTTGCCCACGTCGACGGTGAACTCGTGCGCGGGAATTGCCGTCGTTGTTTCTGTCGTCAAATCTACACCGAGCATGGTCAGGCCGCGTAATTGGGCATTGTTTAAGGCTTGGACGCCGCTGTCGCGTGCTGTCGTGCCACTTACCGACAGTGGCGCGACAGTGAAGATGGTAACGTCCATCGGGTCGCCGCCCGGCGATTCAACAACAAACTCAAAATTGTTGCCATCCATAGAAAAGTCACGCGCGGCGGGGAAAACCAAGTCGTTGAATACAACAAATTCGACGGTTCTCATCACATTGCCGTTTTCGCGCAGTTCAAGTGTATGACGTCCGTTAGGCAACATCGTAGTATCAAGCGTGTAGGCCGCTGACGAAACGATAGCCGATAAGTCTTGACCCGTTACATCAAAAACAATGTCAAGTACGGGCGAGGTGTTTGGCATATTGCCGTTCCAGCCGTCGCCTATGCGGGTTTGTGCACCCGGCACATAGTTGGAAGGCACTACCGTATGTGCCGTGCTGCCCTGGGCAGTGTGCGGGAATTGAATGAGTTGTGCCGGCTGAAGAATTGTGCCGGCAAGGTTTGGCAGTGTGAGAGATATATTGCGAACAAAGAAGTCTTTTAGATTGTGGGGTTCAAACCCGTTGCCAAACGGCGTTTCACCCAGGATAAACATATATGTCAGTGTGCCCGAAGCAATACGCAGCGTAACTGTATTATTCTCAACAACCAGTTGCTGGTTCAGTGGTACACTACTCGTCTCCCATCGGCCGGTAACATTGCCATCATTTGTGATGTGGCCCATAAAGTTGGTTTGCAGCACATCATTCATTAACAGACCTATATTGGGCAATCGGGTGGCATCGTGGAGTTCGCTATGCTCAAACGTCAGCCTTGCTGTTTCGGCGATCGGCATAGTGTTTAGCAGTGTTCCATTGAGTGCAAGGCTGAGTTCGCCGCTTCCGTGCGGGGCTTGGTAAAGCAAGTCAATTTCGCCGCTGAGTACGTCGTTGTCCTCGACATTGATGTCAAAGTCGGGGCGTGGCTGCACTGGGCCTGGTGTGGTGCGCGGCTGCCACGGACCGTGCGCGTCGCGCTCGGCTTGGCGGTAACGCACAATTTCGCCGTATGCATTAGTATCGCCCGGACGAGGTTGTGACGCGATGTAAATCTCGCGGAATTCTACTGAGTGATACTGGTCAACAACTGCTGTCAAGCTGATGCCGGTGATGTTGATAACGCCACCGCTTGCTAGACTGGCAAGGGTTTGGTTTGCCAAAGGGCTCCAACGGCGGAACAAGGTTTGGCGTAGGTCGACACGAACCATTTGCGAGTCGATGGCATCGGCCTCGGCCCATGAGCCTACGGCATGGAACGCCGGACTGATGTGCCAATCTTGGTTGTTGACTTCTAAAATCAAGTTCCAGTGCGGGCTGACAATGCGCCCGCCGCTTGCATGTTCGGGGATATATACATCAAGGAATAAGTAAGGCGTTTCATTGACATTGACGTTGAAATTGACTCTGGCACTGGTGCCGCGCCATCCAACGTTGTTGGCCGTGTGGAAGTGACTGTTGGTGATAATTACTGTGCCGTCGCTTTCAACTGCGACGGTGCCGACTTCCATGCCGGCCTCTACGGCCTGTGTCCCGATAATAGTGCCGGGCGTAAAGGTGCCGGGTGCAAGGAAGTTGTGTACCGCATCGCTGCCTGCCTGTGCTAACGGCGCAGACAGTCCGACAGTGCTGAGCAGTAGAGCTATCGCAAGGACGACACTGAGGATATTTTTGCGCTTCATGGTGGGTTCTCCTTTTTATATTTCTCTAGGCGTTTGGTAATAGATACAGCCATCATAGCATATTTGGACAAACAATGCAAGAAAAAATCTTTGCCCCTGGCAAAGATTTTTTGAAATACTTGTTTATATAATGGAATGCCTGTGCATGCGCCTCATATCAAGGTTAAAAGCACAAAATCAATACACCAACTTCTCCGTCAAATATGCCGTCAGTTCATCAATTTTTACGCGTTCTTGCACCATTGTGTCGCGGTCACGGACAGTGACTGCATTGTCTCCTGCCGTCTCAAAGTCAACGGTGATGCAGTATGGCGTGCCGATTTCATCCTGGCGCCGATAGCGCTTGCCAATTGAGCCGGCCTCATCATAATCGCACATAAATTTTTTGCAGAGTAACTCGTAGATAGGCGTGCACTCATCGGCCAGCTTTTTAGATAAGGGTAAGATTGCTGCTTTATATGGCGCGATGGCGTGGTGCAGGCGCAACACAACGCGCGTATCGTTCTCGGCGACGGTTTCTTCCTCATAGGCGTCAACCAGGCAGAGCAACGCCAGCCTATCTACACCGATAGCCGGCTCAATGACATAGGGAATGTACTTCTCTTCGCCCTCTTCGCCGACTTCCATCGACTGGCCTGATGCCGCTTGATGACTTTTTAAGTCAAAATCACTACGGTGGGCAACACCCCACAATTCGCCCCAGCCGAATGGGAATTTATATTCAAAGTCAGTTGTGGCTTTGGAATAGTGCGATAGCTCATCTTCACTGTGATCGCGCAGGCGCAGATTTTCTTCCTTGATGCCTAAGCCGAGCAGAAAGTCCTTGCAAAATTGTTTCCAATAGGCGAACCATTCCATATCGGTGCCGGGCTTGCAGAAGAATTCCATCTCCATTTGCTCAAATTCACGCGTACGGAACGTGAAATTGCCTGGTGTGATTTCATTGCGAAAACTTTTGCCGATTTGCGCTACACCGAATGGAACTTTGCGCCGCGTAGTGCGTTTGATGTTTTGGAAGTTGACAAAGATGCCCTGCGCCGTTTCGGGGCGCAGATACAGCTCGGTAGAGCTTTCGTCGGTCACGCCTTGGTGGGTTTTGAACATCATGTTAAACTTGCGGATTGACGTAAAATCATGTTTGCCGCAATGCGGACAGTTGATTATATATTCTTCAATAATAGCCAGCATGGCATCGTTGTCCATGCCCTCAGGCTTGATGTCGAGCTTTCTGGCTTTGGCGTAATCTTCAATTAAATGGTCGGCGCGATGGCGCATTTTGCAGCCCTTGCAGTCAATCAGCGGGTCGTTGAAGTTGACAACATGACCGCTGGCCTGCCATACCGCGCTATTCAGCAAAATCGAACTGTCCAAGCCGACATTGTAAGGACACTCCTGTACGAATTTTTGCCACCATGCCTTTTTTAAGTTGTTTTTCAGCTCAACGCCGAGCGGGCCGTAATCCCAAGAATTGGCTAAGCCGCCGTAAATCTCGCTGCCGGCATAGACGTAGCCGCGGCCCTTGCACAGTGCAACGATTTTATCCATTGTGACTGACATTACGATACCTCCGTGAATTATATGGAGGTATTATAACACAACTGTGCCGACAAGGCAAGCCGGAGTGCTCGCTTGCATCCTTTATATTTCCTCAATCTTCACAACCACTTCCCACTCCTTGATTTCAACGCTAAATTTAACCGTGCGCTGTGCTGTATTTTTTAGCTTCAAGTCAAGGTTGCCATAGTAGACTGTGGCATCTTCGCCATCCTCGATATAAGGGATTTCGTTTTCGTCATGGTCATGATATTCGACAATCTCCATGCTGAAGTCTTGGGCGGCATTATATAATGTCGTGGCAATTTGGCAGATGCCGCCGCCGTATTCGTCCACCTTTTCACCATCAACAAAAATCTTGGCTTTCTTATATCCGCGTTCGGGCGTGCGTGCGCCGACTGTTTCGTTGAATGAGAACGTTGCGCCTGGCGCAACAGTCGCAATACTGATGGACTCGGCGGCAAGCTTAAGGTTAGTGACACGACCATCTTGACGGTCAATGATAGGTGTTTTGAATGTGGCGGCTTTAAGTGGCTGGGGTGTGGGTATGGGTGGCGTAAGGCGCGGTGCTCTCATCGCGTCGCGACTTGATGAGGTAGGTGTAGGTGAAGCCTGTATGGGAGAGGTAGGGTGTAGCAACTCCGGTGTGATGTGCGTAGCAGGTGCAAGTGTGGGGGCGACGGCTCTCGATTGACCGTGACATGCCGAAAACAACATTAACACCATCGACAACATAATGGCAACACGTCTCATCGCACCGTCACAAGCTCCAGCAAGTCTTGAAAAAAGTGTTTCCACGTCTTGCGGCCGACGCTGTCTCGAGCCACGATGTCATGATTGGCCATTATTTCGCCATCAAGCGTGACAGTCAATTCGCCCAGTTTCTGGCCTTGCTCAATGGGAGCTTGTACGTCGTCGGCAATGTCAATGCTTATTTCAATGGCATTGGATTTGCTCTTCTCAACCAGTATGCGCTCACCACCTGCGACAAGAGGCATAACAGTCGCCTCCAAGCCTTGCAGGACAGGCACGGGCGAAAGTTCGCCCTCGGGCATAGTGTTTTTCAGCGCATAGTTGGCAAAGCCGAAGTCGAGTAAATCGCGTGCCGCTTTAAAGCGCAAATCCGACGTTTCGGCCGCCATGACAACGGCGATAAGCTCCAAATCATCCCGCTCGGCGCTAGCGGCAATACAGCATTTTGCCTTGCCTGTTGAGCCGGTTTTCAGACCCGACGCGCCGGGATAAAAACGGACCATCTTGTTGGTGTTATCAAGCCCGAACATGCCGTCGCGCAACGTATCTTGCCAGATGGTGGTGTACTCCTTCACCCCGGGGTGATATTTGAGCAGCGCGGCACTCATCAAGGCGATGTCGTGCGCGGTCGTGATGTGGTCGTCGGCGTCCAGTCCGCAGCAGTTGACAAAGTGCGTGTTACTCATGCCAAGTTCGTGAGCACGGCCGTTCATCTTGCCGACAAAACTACTCTCGGCACCGCTGATATGCTCGGCCAACGCAACCGAGGCATCATTGCCTGAGGCGATAACCATGCCTTTCATCAAGTCATGGACGGTGTACTGTTCGCCCTCTTCTAAGAACACTTGGCTGCCGCCCATGCTCTGTGCGTGGGCACTGATGGTGACTTTGTCGTCGCGATTAATCAGCCCGCTGTCGAGAGCCTCCATAACAAGCAGCATGGTCATAACTTTAGTGACGCTGGCAGGCGCGAGTTTTTCATGGGAATTTTGTTCGTAGATGATTTTGCCCGTTTCTTTTTCAATCAGGCAGACAGACGGAGCATCAACCGACGGCGGCACAGGTGCAGACATTGCCGTGACGCCTAAAAGTAGCAATATGCACAAAATGAGCGATAAGCTGGATTTCAAAAATTTCATGTCATTTCTCCTTGTGGTGGTGTCATGCAATAGCGTTTGAAAAATTGTGACATTGCATACAAGGAAAAAATCAACAAAAAGCCTCACAAAGATAGAGATGTTCTATCAAGTGAGGCTTTTGTGCTTATTTAAATTTCAAAACATCTGTGTGTGAAAGAATCTGCCTTGATTTAGGATATAAAGCCCATCTAAACGCTGGGTGAACGTCCCAATCATAGCCAAAATCAGAATAACTTGCGGTTAAATATTTGTTTTCTTCAAAGCGTTTTCTGTCAATGAAGCCGCCCCTACGAAGCTTTTGTCAACTAAACTACGAATTGTTTGATCTGCGCGTAGAACTCGGCACCTTCTTCATCGGTGCCTTGTACGCTGACTTTGACCGGCTTGGTCAGGTCTATGCTGAACAGACCCATGATGCTCTTGGCGTCAATGACGTAGCGACCGCTGACAATGTCAATGTCGAACATCTGCGCTGCCGCCGTGTTGACAAACAACTTGACATCGTTGATGGAGTTGAGGAGTACATTAAATTCTTTCATAGATAGACCCTTCCTTCTTGCCAAAATTTGGTACGCTGTGATATGCTTAGTGTACACCACTTCGAATAAAAATGCAAGGGGAATTTTTTATGTTATTTGCCATTTTGACAATAGGCTGCAAAGCCAATCAGTCGGAGTCAGCTGTTTTGGCAGCCGAAATGGTGGCGCGAGGACATACACAGGTCAATTGGCATGATGCCGCCGATGCTTATGTTATCAACACTTGCACTGTTACGGCAAGCAGTGATAGTAAGTGCCGCGCAGCGATTCGGAAAGTCAAAATGACGCGTTCCGACGCGGTGGTTGCCGTGATGGGCTGTCTTTCACAACTGGAGGATTTATCCGAACTGAGCGTGGATGTGGCGCTGGGAACGGACAATCGGGGAGACATGGTTGAACAGTTGGAAGCGGAAATTGCGTGTAGGGGCGGCACCATTCTACCCGTAATTGTTGCTGCACGCGGCAAAATGCCGTCTCTACAACGTACGCGGCATCTGCTTAAGATCCAAGATGGCTGCGACAACCATTGCTCGTATTGCATTATTCCGACAGCGCGGGGGCAATCATGGTCAATGTCGCAAGATGAGATTTTAGTGCAACTGCGCAGCTTAGAAGATGTAAAAGAAGTTGTCGTCACCGGCATTGAGATTGCCTCGTATGAACCCTCGCTGTCGGCGCTGATTGCCGCAATGTGTCAAACGCGTCCCGATATTCGTTTTCGTCTTGGCTCGCTTGAACCACGCATCATTACCGACGCATTTTTGAATATAATGGATGGTTTGCCGAATGTTTGTCGCCATTTTCATGTGCCGCTGCAAAGCGGTTGTGGCGCAACGTTGGCGCGCATGAACCGGCAATACACAACGACGCAATTTTCCGATTGCCTGGCAAACATCCGAATGCGGTGGGATGACGCGGCGATTACAACGGATTTTATTGTCGGATTTCCTGGCGAAAGTGAGGCAGAATGGGAAGATTCTTTAGCGTTTTTTAAGTCATGCGGGTTCGCCAAGGCGCATGTTTTTCCCTATTCGCAGCGAGCGGGCACGCTGGCTGCAAGTATGGACGAGCAGGTCACGATAGCTGTTAAAAAAACGCGTGCAAAAGAGGCGGGTGGCTGTGCCGAGAAAATGTCGGAAGAATATGCGCGCCAATGGGTTAACAAGAAAGTCGAGGTGTTGTTGGAAGTCAAAAAAGACGGCTTATGGCAAGGGTATGCTGAAAATTATTGTTTGGCAAAAGTGGATATGGGCGCGGGAGATTTTAAAAATCAGATAGTGCGGGGCATTGTAGTAAGTGTTGAAGGGAAAGTATTGAAAGTGAGAGTGTAGAAGTGCGTACTTTACCCTTGCGGCCAACACAGTTCGGCTCTACTTTGTCCGCAATTTCTCTAAGACTGGCAAGATACGCGCTTCTGCCATCTCTTTTGGTGCAAGTTCATCAACGGCACGGAATACAGTTTTTTCATCAATCATAGTCAGGTTTTGTGATTGTATCCATGTAGTAATCGCGTTGAGAATAACACTGCGAAACAAGAATGGCGTGCCGTCAACTATGGCATCGAGCATGGCACGGCTGTTGCCTTGCCAAATCAGCGTGTTAAAAAAATGATTCATGTCATGTTCCTCCTTGGCAACAGTATATGCGCCAAAAAAAGGCGAGTTGCCCCGCCCTAGGTGTAGTTTCTTGTCGGACAGCGGGCAATAAGATGAGAATATTATCCCAATGTTGCCCGGATATTGTCCGCAGCTACATGCTGCTATTCGTCGTCAGTGCCAGTAGACTCCGAGCGCGCTTTACGTACAGCCGTTATGCCGTTTTCCATTTCAATAACAGTGCGCCCGTTGTATAAGCCGCATGAGCTGCACATACGATGGGCAAGACGATATTCGCCGCAACGGGTGCAAACCAACAAGTGTGGTGTCGCCAATTTCCAATGCGAACTGCGGCGCTTATTGCGCCGTTGTTTTGATACCTTACTCTTAGGGACTGCCATATGATTAACCTCCAAATTTGACCACAGTACAAGATAGTATATATCAAACTTTGCGGCTTGTCAAGCCTTTTTATCAAGGCTGCTAAAAAATGAGTTTTACAGCAAATGGCTGAGAAAAATGCTCACCGACACAAAATAAATCAGCAATCCGGCGATGTCTTTGATAGATGTGATAATTGGTGCCGAGCCTGCCGCTTGATCGATGCCCAGTTTAATGAGCAAAAACGGTACTAAGAAACCTAGCAATGCCGCCAATGTCATGGTGATGACTAATGAAAGTCCGACGGCTAAGCCGAGCATGACTTCGCCTTGCCAAATTGTTGCGACAGCGCCTGAAAGTATGCCGACGACAACGCCTAAACTGAAACCAATGCCGACTTCTTTGATAAAATGTTTGAAAAAATGGCTGACATTAACGTGTCCCAGCACGACGCCGCGCGCAAAGACAGTCGATGACTGTGTGCCGACATTGCCGCCCATATCCATAATTAACGGAATAAAAATCGCCACCGCCGCAATCGATTCAAGCACATCCTCAAAACCCTCAATCACAAAGCCGGCTAATACGCCGGCAACAAGCGTGATAAACAAAAAGGGAAGACGCACTTTCCAGATGCTCAAAAGACTGCCGCTGATGAGGACTTCGCTGCGATTGGCTTCTTTTTTTGCAAGAATACCGGCTTGCGTAAACATATCTTCAGTAGCTTCTTCCTCCAAGATATCCATAGCATCGTCAACAGTGATAATACCGACCAGGCGGTTCTCCTTATCGACGACAGGCACGGCCAGCCAGTCGAGCTTTTGCAACAGCCGCGCCACTTCTTCTTGGTCTGTATCCGTTGAAACACTGGCCGAAACATCTTTCATAATGTCTTCGATTTTTTCGTTGGGGTCGGCAATTAGCAACCCGCGCAACGACAAAGCACCTTCCAATTTTCGGGCGTGGTCGGTGATATAGAGTGTGTAGATAGTTTCTTTATCCTTGGCGTTATGTTTGACTTTTTCCAATGCTTCGGCAGCCGTCATATCACGGCTGATACGTACATATTCCGGCGTCATAATGCGTCCTGCCGTCTGCGCCTCATAACCCATGAGTAAGTTAGTCATTTGGCGTTCTTGCGGCGAGAGCGCGGCAATCATTTTCTTGGCAACCGTTGCCGGCAACTCATCAAGCAGGCGCACACGATCGTCAGGCGTGAGTTCTTCGATGGCCTCAATGGCGGCCTCGTCGGTAAAAGAGTGAATGAGTGCCAGTTGGTCGTCGGTATCAAGTTGCTCAAAGACAAACAAAGCCTTGTCTTTGGGTAATAACCGATAGACAATGACTTGGTGTTTCGCCGGTAATTCCAACATCGTATCGAGGATATCGACTTCGTTGGCGTTAGTGAGCAGGTCTTTGAGCGAGGGCATGTCATTTTGTTTGAGATGCTCTCTGACCAATGCCTGAAAGGTAGTTGGGGTCATGATAATCCCTCCTTAGCGTATTTAGAATATTGGTAATGCAGACACGACTGCCGTCCGGATCCATGAGCCCACCTCCTCTTTCGATTGTAATGATTATGATTATATCTCATTTTTGCATAAGTTGTCAATGGTGGGGTCTTAAGAATTTAAAGTCCATAGTTTACACGGCGAAGCCAGCAAATTAGTCGGTACAAAATGCTTGACAAACTAATATTCGCGTGTTATAATTAGCTTTGTAAACTACCAAACTAATCAGATGCTCGATGATTACAAAATTGATTGTCAGATAGTTATTTTTTAGTATTTGCAAGACATACACGAATTTCAACAATTCGTAATTGCGCTGGTATAGCTCAGTTGGTAGAGCAGCTGATTTGTAATCAGCAGGTCGTCGGTTCGAGTCCGACTCCCAGCTCCAGTCTATGCCCCTTATGAGGGTTCGCGAGGTGCGAACCCTCATAAGGGGCATAGTATATATCTTAGCAAGATAGTGTGATGTCACGAATTTATATTTTGGGCATAAGAGGTGAAGAAAATGTCAGATTGTAAGTATACGAAAATCGAAGATAACATTAACGATGTTTTGGTTGGTGAACGGCAAAAACTTGCGTTGGATTTTGTTGATTTCCTTCGCACAAACGATATGCCCATTGAATTGAATATTTTTTGGCATCAAGGAAGTAAAGGCCACTTTTGGTTTGCCAACTACAAAGAAACGGAAGCCGTTTGCTTTATTCTTATTGATGGCGACCCCAATATCCCTAACTCATGGGAGATATTCACCGGCGAAAACGAAAAAAGTGCGCCGGAGTGTACTACCGACGATGAGAAATTAAAAGAAATGGCGTGGCAACACATAAACTTCTGCGGCAAAGATTGCGGCGGCAGTTGTAAGCCGGGCAAAAGTAGAATAATACTTGGAAAGAATTTTGATAATGTCTGCGGCTCTGCAATGAACTTTCCCAATCCCGATGGGGAAACGTTGAACTATGCTAAAAAGCTGATAACGCTTACAATCAATACGATTGACAAGGCATAGTTCTGTTGTGCAAAATAAGCAAAACCAACCATATCAACGGCGTATCAAAATAATAGCGAAATTTATATTATCTGCGAAAATAAACAAAATAAAAAAATCAGGAGGGAACAGCAATGTCAATTAACAAAACGATTGAAATTGATTTAAAATCAATGGTAAAAAAGGAGGTCAGACCTCATTCAAATATTTCTTTATCTTATGAGGACGGTTTTATGATAATGAAAGCCGGAGAGAACGATGGTGATGCGTGTATGATGACACAACAACAATTCACCGTACCTATAAAAATTGAATTACGCGCAAAAACAGACAAAACAGACATTAATTTGGAGTTTGCTCAAATTTGTATAGCATATAACCACGATAAAGTCCGAAACGAATATTTCATTATGGATAATGAGAACGGAAAACATAAGTTCGCAGCCCTGACAGAAACACCTAAGGTCAACGAGTTCGTCGACATTGAATGGATAATTGAAAAAGAAACAATGATTGTCAAAGTAAACGGACAAATACAACATCAAAGCAGCGATTACAAATATATACAAATGTATAAGGAATCTCCCGAATACAATTTTTCGTCGGAGATTACCATTAATACATACAACGGGTCGACTTTAACTGTAGAAAGTTTGCGCGTAACAGATATGAGTTAAGGCAACCACCATATAGGCTTCACCGGATCAAACGCCGAAGCGGTGGAATGTGCGAAAAAGTTGATGGATATGAGAAAACACGCCATCGACAGAGGAGAATAATGCTTGTAGGAGGAAATGCGAATGTCAGAAATCACTACTTTGGCATATCAAAAGGAACACAAGCCGAAAATTGAAGAAGTAATTCCTGCAATGTTGAAAAACAATTCTGAAAAGATTGCGTTAGATTTTGTAGCCTTTCTGCGTGAAAGCAAAATAAATCCTACATGGACTCTTCACAACGCATGGAAAGTTATGAATAAGGGCAAACCTATTTGCTATATAAGGTTGGGTTGTTGTTTTTGGAGGAGTAAACATAGCGATGATGGTAGGTGGGAAGTTACGCCATATCTCAATCATATGAGCGAATATGAAAATGCCGTACTTGACGAAGGGTTGCAAGATTTAATTTGGGATAATTTGTGCTATTGCAAGTCTTGCGGAAATAATTGTGCAGGAAGTGTAAACAAAACAATTCTCGGCAAAGAAATTGAGAATATCTGCGGTGGAAACATCGGCTATCGTTTCCCTGTTCCGATTACAAACCCGGATGATACAGAAATCGACGGTATAAAAAGGTTGCTTGAATTAGAGAAAAAAGCAAGAGCAAAGGGTAGTCCAAAATAAGCAGTTTTGGCATTGCCAAGTCGGTGGCTGCTAATAATTATAATCAATATTAATCAATATTAGGTACAAGGAGGAGGGTAACATGACAAACTTTGAAGAAATCGCAAAGCAATCAGCAAAAATACGACGGGAAAGCATAAAACTTATTCCCGGAAATTGTAAAATCAATCCGCAATGTCTTGGTTCTATGACGAACGAGGTGTTTGTTGCGGCATTTCGTGAAATGCAACAGCTGTTTATTGACATTTATACTGATGCTGAAAAAGCCCCCTTTGATTGGGGGTATCCGGCAAAAAAATAACTCGATAGAACTTTGGAGTACGGCTTACAACCGTATTCCAGACTTCTTTTGCGGAATATCAAGGATGAGTACGTTTTCTGACGGCAAGTTGATTGTTTGCTCACAAACCGGCTTAAAACCGTATGACCCTATGAGTGGCTTTAGGTCTGATACAAATAGTCATAAAAAAATAGATTTAATATTTTACAAGCTGACAGACTTCGGGTTTGAGTTTGATGGTTACGATAAAAAAGCGGATTCATTTACTGTTTCCTATAATAAAAACCCTATGGTTCTTTATGTTTTACATATGTACGCAAAGTCAATCGATTACAGTCCTCAAACCGGAGCCGGGGATGTTAAGTTCAACAGTTTTTCCTACCGTTGGGTTGAAAATCCAAGCGAACAAAAACATGAGCCGATATTTCTTGTGAAAATGGATATGTCACCGAGAGAATTGCAAGACATTCAGTATTGGCTTTACGATAAAGCGAAAGAATATGGTTATGCTATCGACAAGAAAAAGCCGTTTGATAAGAACGCGATAAATTACAAAAAAGGGTCAAAGCAGTTTATGCTTGCCGGAGAAAAACATTTTGGCGAGGAATATTTGGGTAACACCAATAAAATATTTACCAAAGTTATATTCCGCAATATATTTGGCTCACATCCAGAAAAAGTTGCGGCATTGGCAAAAAAATGTCCCGGCGTGTTCGGGGAAAGCAGCGCAAATTGCGACCCAAATTGTAAGGGATTTAATATAAATCATTGCAAAGGCGAAAATAAATACAAGCCGTGCAGCATGAGAATTTTATATTCATTTGACGAAAAAGATTTTGCAAACTGCGCTTATAAGTCGTTTTGGTTTTTCAACCCGACATTAGACAGTTTCAAGGATATTTTTGAGTTGTTTGTGATTGAGAATAAGGTTAAAGTGATGTAGCGAATAAGCATTTTGTAAACATTGCTTACGGCTGCAACTCGCATGGTTGTAGTGTTTTTCTATGCCCCTTATGAGGGTTCGCACCATAATGCCGTACACAAGGCTCGAATACCATCGGTGCGCAAAAACAAAATCCGCAAGCAATTTACTTGCGGATTTTTGCTATTCTATCTTAAATAATAATTAGCGGCGCAATTCGTAAATCGAAATCCGGCCAGTCGTTGTTGTCAGCCTAAATTGTGCGTCGGCACTGCTATGCGTGACAATCGGAATATCGCTTGAAAAGCGGCCGGTCGTTGTTGATTGTTGTACCGTGACAGGCTCGCCGCCATTTGGCACGACCACACTAATGCGGCCGGTCGTCGCACGCGCAACGATGCTGTTGGGCACCGTTGTGCTGGTTAGTTCAATTCTACCTGTCGTACTTCGCGCATCAATTGCACCAAATGTGCCGGAAATCTCATGCCTGCCTGTTGTCGTATGCGTCTGAATGGCCTGTACCTCAGTGTTGAATGCCTCAACACGTCCCGTTGTCGTACGCAAATTGATGATGTCGGCATAGACGGCATTAAGTTCAACACGCCCTGTCGTTGTGCGGGCGCTCAACTCGCTCGCGTGGATATTGTCGATGGTTATGCGTCCGGTAGTTGTTGTAATGTTAAGTTGGTTAAGCCCTTGGCTGAGGGCACGTGGAATCAGTATTTCCAGTCGTTTGGCTGGCATATGTCGGCGTCTTGCACCATCGGCACGAAAGTTGATGTTTAATATATTGTTATCAACTCTGTAGTCAAGCTGCTGTCCTTCGCGTAATGCACGGCGCGAAAATTCGGTGATGCGAATGTAGTTGCTGTCGTGTATGTCAACGCTGACAGCTCCGGTCGTCCAGCTGATTGTTAAGTTGTCAATGTCGTTGGCAGATACGCTATACATCACAGACTCGTTCATCGGACCGAAACTAAACCAATCACCATCCAAGCCAATGATGCCGCTGAAAATAAACCATACGCTCAACCCCAGCAATGCCAATGCACTGATGCACCGACATGCAATCGTTACAATTCTTGTCTTGCTCAATGTCTTTCCCCCCTGTCTTTCTTGATTGAGAAAAAGAGATTAATCAGTGCCTCGACAGCCCCGCCAACGGGGAAGATAATCCACGTAATGTGCCATGCGAAGGTGGAGAAGCTAATGACAAAATACAGCACGAGGATGATCGACCACAAGGTCGAGGAAATAGCTTTGCGCATTTGTTTGTACTCTTGAGTTGATGCTTGCCACTCTTTGAATTCTTCGACTACGGTATCGTCCTCTTTGTGATATTGTGGTTTTGTCATACTGTTGTAAATGAGTAACCCTGTTGCTGCGGCCGCGCCGATGAACAAAAAGGACAACCCAATAGCGTCGGCATACGCGACCTCCAATTCGCTCAAAATAATCAACGGCAACACGCAAAGAATGTACATCATTACTGCTACGGCGGTTAGCATTGCCGATTTGCGGCGCATAGCTTCACTTTCCTGCGAGCCGCCTTTGGCGTCGTCTTCCAGTTGTCGCAATAGTGCGCTCACGTCACCAATGCCCGCGACAGCGATGTTAAATGCTGCTTCAGGCGACTTTCCATCGGAGAATAGATCATTGTATTTATCCCCGAGGTTTTGAATCATCTCTTCTTTTAGTTCGACGGTTTTTTTGGTCTGAGGCGCGTCTTCAAACAGCCCCTCGATATAGTTGCGTAGTTTGTCTTGCATGGCTTAAGTTTCCTCCGTTTCAATTAGTTTATCAATGGTAGCTTTGGCCTCGCGCCATTCGTTAATCAGCGCGCGGTGGGTTGCACGTCCCGTATCGGTGATGGTATAATACCGTCGGCGTGCGCCGGTTTGCTCATCGCCCCAATACGAGGAGATGCAGCCCGATTGCTCGAGCCGCCGAAATGCGGAATAGAGTGTAGCTTCTTTCAGTTCATATTGCCCGCCGGTTCGCTGATGGATGGATTTGTTGATTTCGTAGCCATAATTGTCGCTGTCCGCCAGACAGGCAAGAATGATGGCATCAGTGTGGCCGCGAATAAGATCAGACGCAATTGGCATACCATACCTCCTTTCTATACGATACATCGAATTTGACGTATATAACAATAACACATAATACTTCGCCTGTCAAGGTATATTTTTTGATAAAGTAAAAAATATTTGACAAGTGCGATGGTGAGGGATATACTAGTCGTGCATGTAGGGCACGTTATTCGCTTGCAGGTGAGTTTCTCGCTAAGCGGACACGGGCGGTTGATAATCGCCTCTACAATATTATGGAGGCTAACCATGATTTCTGCCAATATTGAAAAATTGCTTTCTTATGGACAAGACAACGGTTTGCTGTCGCAACACGACGTTATTGTCGCGCGCAACGCCCTGCTCGACTTGTTCAGACTCACGATGCCGCACGAGCAGGCTATATCCAATGACGCATCGAGCATCAGTGCTTTGCTTGCACCCATGCTCGATTATGCTGTAGAAACAGGATTAATTGCCAACGATACCATCGACGAGCGCGATTTGTTTGTCGCCAAGATTATGGGTTTGTTAACGCCGCGCGCTGGCGAGGTTGTCGAGAGATTTTACAGCCGGCTGCGGCACGACGCTGCACTGGCAACCGATTGGTTCTATCAATTCAGTAAGGCGACCAACTACATACAAACCGAGCGCATTGCTAAAAACCATTGCTGGACAGCTGATACGGACTTTGGCAATGTTGAAATGACAGTCAATTTGACCAAGCCGGAAAAGACAACCGCTGAAGTCATGGCGGCGGCGAAAGCACCCGCGAGTGGGTACCCAAAGTGTTTGCTTTGTGCTGAAAATGCCGGTTACGTAGGGAATTTGCGCCATCCCGGACGGCAAAACCATCGCATTATTCCCATCGAGCTGTGCGATGAACTGTGGTATTTCCAATTTTCGCCGTACTCATATTATAACGAGCATTGTATTGTCTTATCCGAGCAGCATGTCCCTATGAATGTCAATGCTTTGACATTTAAGCGGCTGCTCGATTTTGTGCAGCAGTTTCCGCATTATTTTTTGGGCTCTAACGCAGGATTGCCCATTGTCGGCGGCTCGATTTTGAGCCATGAGCATTACCAAGGCGGACGGCATACTTTTGCCATTGACAATGCCGAAATACTGGCGGAATACACGCACCCCGATTATGAGGGGTTGATGTTGGAACTTGTCAAATGGCCGACAAGCGCTGTGCGTTTGCGTTGTGAGTCACCGCAGACGCTGGCGGCGGCCTGTGGGGCGATGTTGGCAATATGGGAGCAGTACGATGACGAAGAGCGCGATATCGTGTCGTTTATGGGCGATGCGCCGCACAACACGGTAACACCTATTGCGCGGAAACGGCACGGCACTTATGAAATGACCATTGCCCTGCGCAACAACCGTACAACGGAACAGTACCCCATGGGCATTTTTCATCCGCACGAGCAATGGCACCATATTAAAAAGGAAAATATTGGGCTGATTGAAGTCATGGGCTTAGCGGTCCTACCGCCGCGGCTAATGCGTGAATATCCGGACGACGTGGCATTGCACGCTGAGGCTGATCGCGTCTTTGTCGAAGTGCTGAAAGACACCGGCGTATTCAAGCAGACCTCTCACGGGTTGGAGGGTTTTGCTAAATTTTTAGATGTATGCGGATATTCAAAATCGTAGGGCGCAGTGATCCAACACGCCGTGTTGATGGCAAATGCAAGGCGTGCATTGTCGCAACCGCTTCAAAAAATGCCGTTGGATTTTCCAACAGCATTTACAATGGTTTCTCAAACACTTTACTCGTATACTTTCTCTTGCCCATATCTGTCCGAATTTCCTTCCCTGTTTCCAAGAACCCGCGCGCTTCGAAGAAGCGAATTGCCCGCGCATTGTTTTCCAACACCACCATCGTGCAATTGAGAAAACCACGGTCTTTTAGCTCGGTTTCAATCGCGGCGTAAAAAGCGCTGCCGATTTTTTTGCCGATTTTGTCGGGATGAAGATACATTGATGTCAGCGTCACCTCGTGATTACTGTCGCCTTTACCTAAAATTGCGGCGCCGACAATCTCATGGTTGTGTTCAGCAACCATACAGAAAATGCTGTCCTCACACAGTCCGTCCATCAAAAAATCAACCCAGTGGTCGTCTTTAAGCGCGTCAAGGTAGTCATCATGCACAATGCCGCGATAGGCCGATTTATGGCTGCATGCCAAAATTGAGCTGATGTCGTCAACATCTTTGAGTTTCGATACGCGGACGTTAACCCGATTGCGCCGCAATGCCACAATGATCGGCACCATAAAAATGACGACAAACCCGCCGGCAAAGCCATTGTTGTAGAGGTTGAGCCCGCCGTTGAGCAGCCCGACAAAACTGGCGATATTGACGTGAATAAACCCTGCGACAATGCCCCAAAAAATGCCAAACTGCCCTGCCAGCGGCGCAATGCCGGTGCCGAACAGAATGGCCAACATATTCGATGGTGAGGTAATGGGGCTATCATTCCAAAAGGCACTGATGACAGCACCGATGATAATCGGCACAACATTGCGCAAGTTTTTGCCCAGCGCACCGAAGCCGACGATACAGAAAATGCCGCCCATCGTCGCGCCATTGATGGCACCGCCGACGACTAAAACCACCGTCGTCGCCAACGCGCAAAGAATACCCATATTGAGGTAAGTTACGTCGCCGTAAAGTTCGTAAAAATCAGTGACAAGACGGCCCGAATGGCTGTTGATTTTACGCATTTTGCGCCATTGTCCCTGACCGCCTTTGATCAGCCCCAACACAATAAAGGTGGCCGATATAAGATACATCATGATGCTGAGCGGCAACGTATAGTCGGTACTCCAAATATTCATAGTGACAATGTCGAATCCGGCGCTGCGCAATAAACTGACGGCAAATGTAGCAATAATGCCGCCGACAAAGCCAGCGTTGTAGAGTAAATAGCCGCCGTGGACTTTATTCATCGCTGCGCCCAACGGCGCGAAAATAAACCCGATAAAAACACCAATTGCGCCGCCTGCCAAGATACTCATCAATGACGGGAATCCCGCCAGGTAGGCAACCTCAGACACGATAGGTGAGACCGACGCGCACATCATGGTTGTGACAGCGACATCGCGGAACGGCATGCGCTTATACTTGGCAAAAGCGAATACGCCCAGTGTCAGCGGAATGGTGTTGAATAAATTTTTGCCAAAGAAACCGAAGCCCAAAATCAGCCAAAGCCCCATCAGTGTGCCGCCATTGGCCTTTACGCCGCCGAGGATCAATGTTGTCATTGAGAAGACGCCTACAATGACTGAACTGACCAGCATGGCGCCGACACCGCCAATGGCGGCGTAGTCGGTGACAAGTAAACTGCGAGACGTTAAAATGCGCAGCAGTCCGTGCCAAATATCATACGGCGTGTCAAAAACAAAGGCAACAATAAGTAAAGCGGCATACAGTGCAAGCATGACGCGATAAGGTCCTTCTATTCGGTTGAGAACGCGTCTAAATGCCCCGCGTTTGGCCATAGAAAAATCTCCTCGCTGTCAAAAGTAAGTGTTGCCATTGTGCCACTCATATACGAGTCGAGGGGAGAATATCGGCAATCGTTTTCTGTCTGCACTCATTTTAACATAAAACGTTGACGTTGGCAACCGCCATGCAAGTGAGAGGGTGGATACACAACACATAGCGAAAACAATTTAAGTGAAATTTCATGCCGTTTCTCAATGATACGACGCCAGATAATACCACATACAAAAACTTGCAATGTTCACAATTCCATGTTATAATACATCGGTATGTTGAAAATGTCGAAGGAGAGTTTTTGTGGGTAATTTTTCCGAAATCAATTTGGTGCGGATACTTCTCGCATTGAAGAAAAAATTGTGGTTGCTTCTTTTGTTGTCGTTGTTGGCCGGCAGTGCTTTTTTTGTCTATACACGTTACGCTGTCACTCCATTATATCGCGCATCGGTATCGCTGTTCGTGGATAATTCCGGTGAAGGTGGTACGCAAACTTTAGCAGATATCAACGCTGCGCGGCAACTTGTAAACACATACATTGCCATGGCTTCGAGTAATACTGTACTCAACCAAGTGGCCGAAGAAATTGATAACGCATATTCTGCCGGCGATATTCGGGCAATGATAACGACATCTATCATTACAAACACAGAGATATTCAGAATAGAAATAACAAACGCCTCTCCGGGCAAGGCGGCATTAATTGCCAATGTTATAGCTGATGTGGCTACTGTTGAACTCCCTAATTTCATTGAAGGCAGCTCTATTCGGGTTGTCGACAGTGCGCAAGCGCCGCGCACGCCGTTCAGCCCAAGCGTTCCCCGAAATACTGTGCTTGGCACTATGTTCGGCTTTCTTCTGGCCGCGGGTATTGTGATATTACTGGATATTCGGAGCGATAAGGTTGAGACTGTTGAAAAAACCGATATGCTGTTTGGTGTGCCGATTTTAGGAGAAATTCCAAGCTTCAAAAATCACCAGTAACCTGTTGTTGCGCGTACAAGCCAATTAAAGAAAGCGAGAATGAGATAAAAATGTCAGTATTCAACTCAAAATCCGAGAGAGGAGGCGAGCGGCCGAAAGGACACGTGTTAAACGAGGTGTCGCCGTTTGCTATCAAAGAAAATTATAATATACTCCGTGCCAACATTGTCTCGGCGCTGCCGACGGATAAATGCAATTTAATCGGCGTCACAAGCCCCTCACAATCGGAAGGCAAGAGCACCAATTGTTTAAATTTGGCAATCAGTTTTGCGACTGCGGGCAACAAGGTTTTGCTTATGGATTTCGATCTCAGACTGCCAAGCATCTTCCGCCTGTTAAATTTGCCGATAGGCCCCGGAGTATCCGATATCCTCATCGGGGCGTCACATAGAAATGAAGAGTTATTTAAAAGAACAAACATTGAAAACCTCCGCATTATAACATCGGGTGAGGTGCCGCAAAATCCCTCTGTGTTGCTCGAATCGCCAAAAATGGGCGACTTGTTTGACATGCTGGCATCGCGGTATGACTATATTTTGATAGACATGCCGCCTGTCAATGTTGTTGCTGACGCAGGCATTCTTTCCAAATACATGGCCGGCGTCGTTCTTGTCGTGCGCCAAAATCGCACAAAAAATCAAGACGTAAAGCAAGCTATTTCTCAACTCAATTTTGCCGGAGTCAACATATTGGGCGTTTTGCTCAATGACGTCAAAGAAAGACAAGAGAAATACGGTTACGGCGGCTATGAGTATGCCGCGAAAGAAGAGTAAGCGAGTTGACACAACAGCTTGTTACCGTGCATGTATAGCTGAGGAAAAATATGAGAAAAGACAGAAGCCTGCTCAAAAAAATATCACTACTGGTTTATGATATTATTATTATCCATCTGGCGTTGCTGCTGGCGTTGTGGGTCGAATTCCGCATACTCAGTTTGCCGCCAAGATATAATTTTGTTGTGCCGTATTCCATGCTCAATACACTGTTTACGCTGCTTCTGTTTTGGCGCTTTAGGTTATACAGCAGTATGTGGGCATTCTTTGGGTTTAGAGAGCTGTCAAGGATATTTGCGGCCTGCTTTTTCTCAGCGACAGGTATCATGATCGGCATTGTTATATTCAACTCGTCGCGTGCGGTCAATTACTCCATATTATACGCTGTATTTTTAATGCTCGGCGTGTCTGTTCCGCGTGTGATTGCTTATCTAAGCCGCAATGTCGGGCAGCGCAAGTCAAAAAGAGGCGGAAACGTCAGGCGACTTATGGTCATTGGTGCTGGCGTCGCGGGCAGTGCCATCATCAAAGAAATCATGGACAACTACTATTCCAACAGCCGGGTTGTTTGCTGCGTTGATGACGATCTCGCCAAAAAAGGAAAATACATACACGGCATAGAGATTATTGGTGGTAGAGAGTTGATTGCGCAAGCTGCCGAAACGTATATGGTCGATGAAATCATTATCACTATGCCTTCAGTGTCTGCTGCGACAATTGGCGATATTTTAGAGATTTGCAAAAACACTCTTTGCAGTGTAAAGACACTGCCCGGTCTCTATCAATTGCTCAGCGGAGAATACACTGTGTCAAAGTTGCGTGATGTAGAGGTCAGCGACTTGCTGGTGCGTGAGCCAATAACCATCGATTTGGATGAAGTCATGGATTACGTCGTGCAAAAAACCGTGCTGGTGACCGGTGGCGGTGGGTCAATCGGAAGCGAGCTATGCCGCCAAATTGCCAACTACAACCCCGCGAAACTCATCATTTTAGACATCTATGAAAACAACGTATATGACCTCCAACAGGATTTGAAAAAAAGATATCCTGACTTAAATCTTGAAGTGCTTATCGGCTCCGTGCGTGACTATAAACGTATGGAGAGCATTTGCCAGCAACATCGTCCCGACATCGTATACCACGCAGCAGCGCACAAACATGTGCCGTTTATGGAAAGCAGTCCCAACGAAGCCATCAAAAATAACGTATTCGGTACGCTCAATATCGCTAAAGCTGCTGTCGCAAGCGGTGCCAAGCGGTTTGTTCTCATTTCCAGCGACAAGGCTGTCAACCCATCCAGTATTATGGGCGCGACAAAACGGTTATGTGAAATGGTCATTCAAATGATGGATGGAATGCACGACACAGAGTTTACGGCCGTGCGATTTGGCAATGTGCTGAACAGCGCGGGCAGCGTATTCCCGCTGTTCAAGAAACAAATTGAGGAGGGCGGCCCCGTCACAATTACCCACAAAGATATTATTCGCTATTTTATGACGATTTCAGAAGCCGTTTCGCTTGTTTTGCAGGCGGGATGTTACGCCAAGGGCGGAGAAATTTTTGTGCTGGATATGGGCGATCCTGTTCGTATTGATGATATGGCTCGAAATCTCATCCAATTGTCCGGTTATATTCCCGATGTTGACATTGAAGTTATCTATACAGGCCTTAGACCCGGCGAAAAACTATTTGAAGAAATTCTTATGGACGAAGAGGGGCTTAGAAAAACGAACAATAAACTGATATATGTCGCCAATCCGATTGTCTTTGACAAAGAGAAATTTTTAACTGATTGCGACGCGCTTGGTCAATTGGCCGAAAATAACAGCGTCAATGCATTGGCAAAGGTCCAAGAAATGGTGGTTACGTATAAAACGCCGGAAAGCCGGTAGCCGTATAGCCTAAACAGGGAGGAAAATAACTATGTATGCAACAGATAACAAAAAGCCGAAAAAAGCAAAAGAGGGAAACGTAAAAGAACGTAAAGTGAGCAAGGCAAAAATTGTCGGTCTTGTGATGTGCGCGATACAGCTGTTGGCAACAATGGTTTTTATCATTACTTTGCTAATGCTCAATGTGTTGCCGATGAACCTTTTGCTGCCGGCGCTGATTGTGCCGATTATACTGTGGCTGATTCCCCTTATTATTCATCTCATTGCCAAAAAGAAAGCGATTTTCACAAAAATTATCAGCGTCTTCATGTCGGTTATCATGATTATTGGCTCGGTGTATATTATTCAGGGTAGAGTTGCCTTGGGCAGAATTGCCGGCGGTCGCACCATTGTGATGATAGACACGATGGTGGTCGTCGTATTATACGATGATCCGGCAGAGACGCTGCAAGATGCTGCGGACTATACCTTTGGCGTTCAGCGCGTTACTGACAGCGATAACGTTGAGGCAACGGTGACACATATCAACAATCAGCTGGATACAACGATTACAGAAGTCGAATATGACAACTTACTTGGCGCGGCGCAAGACTTGCTCAACGGCGAAGTGGGGGCAATAATTTACAATGCTGCCCTTACCGAGCTTATCGAAGAAGCATATGAAGGATTTTCAAATGCCGTCAGAGTCATTTATTCGTTTAAAATCAGACGTGAGATTGATAACCCGTCTCGCGATGTCAGCGTGAGGGACGACTCGTTCGCGATTTTCATCAGCGGCATTGACACACATGGACCAATTCAAGCTACGGCACTCAGTGATGTCAATCTGCTGATGGTAATTAACCCGACGACGCATCAAATCCTATCGATTACGACACCGCGGGATTATTTTGTCAGATTCCCCGGTGTTACCGGCGAGCAGAGAGACAAGCTGACCCACGCCGGCGCCTTTGGTATTGATGTATCGGTAGCGACGATTGCTGCGCTATATGACATTGACATACCCTTCTATGTCAGAATGAATTTCACATCATTTGTGCGGATTATTGATGCCTTGGGCGGCATTGATGTATATTCAACACAAGCCTTCAATACCCAAGCCGGCACGTCGGTGAGACGGGGAATGAACCGGTTTAACGGCGCACAGGCGTTGGCGTTCTCGCGTGAAAGAAACAACGTCACAGGCGGTGACTTCCAGCGCGGACGCAATCACCAGGCCGTGCTGACCGCTACGCTCAACAGAATGATGTCGCCGGCAATTCTGACCGGATTTGGCACGATCATGGACAGCGTCGGCGAAAATGTAGACACAAATATGACACTCTCGCAAATTCAATCATTGGTGCGCGGGCAATTGGACGGCGGTGCGTCGTGGAATATCAAGTCCATGGATGCACGGGGAACCGGCATATTTGACTATGGATTCGCAATGCCGGGCGTGCGCCTCTATTTTGTGCGCCCCGACATGGATTCTATCAATGAAATCAAAGAACAAATCGCAGTGGTGCAGCGAGGCGGCATCCTCGTTGATGCCGATGTCATAGAATAAGAGGACATGTAATCGCACAGTAATTTTTGGAGGGTGAATCGTTTTGTACATAAAGTTCGGAAAACGAATGATTGATGTTGTGCTTGCTTTATTGGGTTTGGTCATATTCTCGCCTTTGTTTTTGGCGTTGGCGGTAATCATTAAGTTAGATTCGCCTGGCCCCGTGTTTTTTAAGCAAAAGCGAATCGGCATGCATAAAGCTTGCTTTAACATGTTAAAATTCCGCACTATGCGCACTGATACGCCCAAAGATACACCGACGCATTTGCTGGAAAACCCAGAACAGTGGATCAGCAGAACGGGCAAGGTCATGCGCAAGCTGAGCTTAGACGAGTTGCCGCAAATCTGGAATATTCTCACAGCGAAAATGAGCATCATCGGGCCGCGCCCGGCGCTTTGGAACCAAGGCGATTTGATTGCTGAGCGGGACAAATATGGCGCCAACGATGTGCGCCCCGGCTTGACCGGTTGGGCACAAATCAACGGCCGCGATGAGCTGCCCATTGTTGTTAAAGCAAAGTTAGACGGCGATTACGTGAAGAACATGAGCTTTTGCATGGACTGCAAGTGCTTTTTCGGAACAGTCAAGAGCGTGTTGAAACGTGATGGCGTCGTGGAGGGCGGCATTGCCGAGAAAGCCGAAACAGTAGAAAATTTCGCTGAACGCGAGGAGACTGCTGTAAGATGAAAAAGATATTGATTACGGGTGCCGACAGTTATATAGGCACTTCATTTGAAAATTGGGTTGGCCAATACCCTGGTGAATACGCCGTCGAAACAATAGATATGATCGATGGTTCGTGGCGAGAGAGGGATTTTTTTGGTTTTGATGTCGTGTTTCATGTGGCCGGCATCGCGCATATCAAGGAAACAAAGGGAAACGAAAACCTGTACTATGATGTCAATAGAGATTTGGCAGTTGAAACAGCAAGGCTGGCAAAGGATGCCGGTGCTGCGCAATTTATATTTCTCAGCACGATGAGTGTATACGGACTGGGTAGCGGTAGTATCACATCCGACACAAACCCTAATCCGAAGAATCATTACGGAAAGTTAAAGCTTGAAGCAGAAAAATTGATTCAAGCGTTGGATGACGAAACATTCAAAACAGCGATCATACGTCCGCCAATGGTGTATGGAAAAGATTGCAAAGGGAATTATGCGGCACTTTCAAGAATGGCAAAAAAAATGCCGATGTTTCCGCGGATTGACAACAAACGAAGTATGATTTATATCGACAACTTATGTGAGTTTGTACGGCTGTTGATAGAGAAAAGCAATGGCGGATTGTTTTTGCCGCAAAATAACGAGTATGTCTGCACAAGTTTGAAGAGAGTATACTGTTAAGTGAAAATATGTAAGGAGCAAGAGATTGAAATGGAAAATATATCTTGCAGAAAAAAGGTGCTATATATTGCTTCGCCTTTTTTTAATATCTATCGACATATCATCAACGAGTTTGAGCACCAAGGCTATGAAGTTGACTATTACAATGACAGGCCAAGCGAAAATTCTTTTTTGAAAGGCATAACAAAAATTAAAAAAAGCCTTGTCCATTCAATCGTTGAGCGGTATTTCAACAACATGATTGCTGAAACCAAAGACAAAGACTATGACTTAGTCTTTATCATGAATGACAAAGTCATTACGCCTAAGATAATGGATAAGTTGAAAGACAGCCAAAAGAACGCCAAGTTTGTGCTGTATATGTGGGATCCGATTCAGCTATACCCGCAGGCAAATAAAATTATATCTTACTTTGACGTGGCTTTTTCGTTTGATTCCGCCGATTGCGCTGAAAACAGTGCGCTGCAATTTCTTCCTTTATTTTACAGCAAATCGTACGAGGAAATTGATTGTGTGAAAAGAAACGATATAAAATACGATTTGGTAAGTATATGTACCGTACATCCGAACAGATATAAAATTATCAAGGAACTATTCCCCGCCTTAGAGGCAGATGGTGTCAATATCTACTCATATATGTTTATCAATAGATTGCAATATGTGTATAATAAGTTTTTTGTCAAGGCCTTTAAGAAAGCCAAAAAGAACGAGTTTACGTTTACGCCTTTGCCCGAGCAAGAAAATATACGTATGACCGGCAGCACTAACGCCATTTTTGATATTCCGCACGACAAACAAAGCGGGCTTACAATACGGACAATGGAGGCGCTCGGTGCAAAAAAGAAATTGGTTACGACAAATGCCAATATTAAAAACTATGACTTTTATAACGAGAATAATATATATGTTTTAGATGAGAACAATCGAAATGGCATCAAGGCGTTCTTACAACGCGAATACGAAGCGATAGATGATGGCATTTACAAGAAATACAGTTTGCGCAGCTGGCTACGCGTTATATTGAATGCGGTAGGATTAGAATCATTTTAGATCATTGTACACAGAAAAGCTGGGAGGAAAAAATGAAAATTCTCATTGTCGGCTTCACAAAAATTAAATATATGCCGTATATGAACTTCTATCTCGGCAATATTGACACATCGGAAAATGATGTTCATCTGCTGTACTGGAATCGTGATTTGCAGGATGAAAGCACAGATGCCTTGCAAGGCATCACGCTGCATGAATTTAGGCATTACCAAGAAGACGATGTCTCAAAACTCGCCAAATTCCGCAGCTTTGCTGAATACAGAAAATTTGCCTTACGGTTGCTTAAGCAAGAGACCTTTGACGTTGTCATTGTTCTGCACTCACTGCCGGGCGTTTTGATTGGTAAGATTTTGAAAAGACAATATGACGGGAAATACATATTTGACTATCGTGATTCGACCTATGAAGCGTTTCCCCCCTTCAAAAAAGCCGTCGGAAATCTGGTGAAACGTTCATATGCTACCTTTGTCAGTAGTGACGCGTTTCGGGTCTTTCTGCCGAAATCAGAAAAAGATAAGATTTACACCTCGCACAACATACTCGTTGACTCGCTGGCCCATAGAGAAGAGAAAGAAGCATACGGCACCCCCTCGGATAAAATTCGTATTGCGTACTGGGGCTTTATCCGTCATGAGGAAATCAATCGTGAAATCATTCGGAAAATCGCTGCCGACAGCCGCTTTGAACTTTACTACTACGGCAGAGAGCAGCAAGTTGCGCTAAATCTGAAACAATATGTTAAAGACAACGGCATCGGCAATGTTTTTTTTCATGGCGAATACAAACCCGAAGAACGCTATCAGTTTGTGCGTAAAACAGATATTATTCACAATATTTACTATGACAACAACACAATGCTCGCCATGGGCAACAAATACTATGACGGCGTGATATTTAGAATTCCGCAGATTTGTATGCGCGGTTCATTTATGGCAGGAAAAGCGGCCGAGAGTGGCGTTGGCTTTGCCTGCGACCCGCGCGAGGAGGACTTTGCCGAAAGAATATTCCAATATTATACAAACATCAACATTCAAACATTTAGAGAAAAATGCGATGCCGAAACTGAGCGGGTATATGCTGAATTTCAAGCCGGGAGCCAAATCATCAAAAAGATTAGTAAGAGCGATGGGTTAACGTCATGACAGATACATCTATGAACCAACCAACCAATGGCGTATCACCGAAAACACAAAAATATTTTTCTGTTTTTTTGGCCATGTATCCGATTCTGTGTGTGTACAGAGCGTTCTTTCGCTTTACTGTCGGAGATATCATTTTAATGGCGTTTTTTATGATGTCGCTTAAGTATCCGATACAGAAAGACAAAAGATTGACAGTTGCCGCTATATTTTGCGGCTACGCGCTTTTCATGTTGTTCATTAACTTGCTCTTTTCTCCGATAGCAGCTACACAGGTGACATCGGCACTCATATTTAGAATGATTCGATTTATTTTTTACATATTGTGTGTATTTACTTGCGGCAGGCGATATTTTAATATAGAGGTTTTTCGAAAAGCGCTATTCACAATTGCGACGGCAGCCTGCTTCTTTTTGTTTTTTCAATATATCATGTTTCATATGTATGGGCAGGTAGTCCTGGGGTGGATTCCGGGGTTGCTGTATTTAGAAGACGTCGCATTGATTGATTTTGCCGGGCGTTTTTACTGGCAATTTCGCCCCGGTTCATTTTTCTTAGAACCAGCTCATTTTAGCCGCTTTGTCATTGTCGCTCTGATATTGGCTTTGTTTACAAATAACTTGTCAAAGAAGTTACGTGTCTTCCTCATTTTCTTATTTACCATTGGCATTTTGATGAGTACGGCAGGACAAGGCGTGTTGAATTTGATTATTGTCTATGCTGTGTTTGGATTTAGGGGGATAAAAAATAAGGGTGCCGCGCTATTCTTTTTCATTCTGGCAGTCATTGTTGCTCTGGCTAGTTATAATAATATTGAAGTTGTACGAGATTCTGTTGACCGATTGCTATTTAACGAACAAGCTGCTGACGCTCGGCTTAGCGGTTATGAATATGTTTTTGGTATGCGTTTTATTCCTTCGTTTTTTGGTCATGGATATGGTGTGGTGCCTGATAATGCGTGGATGCCGGGTGCGGCGTATGTATGGTACGGAACTGGGCTTATCGGTTTGATTTTATCATTTGGCATATTCGGGGCCTTTTATTGGCAAGGGAACAATATGATTGCAAAAACGATTTGCCTTATCTTCCTTGCTTCATTCTTTGGTTCAGGCACTTTCTATTCTCATCCGCTTTTTTGGTTCCTCGCGATAACTTTATGTACATCAAGTCTCAAAAAATCGGACGATGAAAGAGTCTTGGAAAATAAAATGTATGTCAATGGCACTGCCTTAGAAAACGGGGGTACAATATGTCAAAATACTTAATCTGTGGCTATGACATTGAAGATGTTCAAAGTGTGATGTTGGATATAGCCCTCGAAATAGACAGAATTTGCGTAAAACATGACATTAATTATATTTTGGATGGCGGCTCTATGCTCGGCGCCGTTCGGCACAGTGGATTTATTCCTTGGGACGACGATTTGGACATTGCTATGCTTCGCGAGGACTATGACAGGTTTGTTGCTGTTTGCCAAGATGAGCTTGACGAAAAGTTCTTCCTTCAAACAAATATCTCGGAACTTGAGTATCCGACTGACTTTGCGAAAATGAAGCGAAACAATACTGTCTATGTAGAAAGAGATTTGGCGAGGTACAATATCCATCATGGCGTGTATGTTGACGTTTTTCCCATAGACAATATAAAAATGAGAACCTATAAATGCCAGGGCAAATTATTGTCATTTATCAGAAACGCAAGATGGAATAAACTGAAATTCCCTCACGGCACCCTAAAAAAAATTGTTGTATGGCCGCTATCCCTTTTGAATATCCGCCGAATAAACCGCTTGGCGGAAAAAGTGATGCGCTTCTACAACAAAAAGCCGACGGAATACACATACAAAGTTTGTCATCCGACAAAAACAAGACCGGCGTATAAACGCGAAATATATACCGAGTTGATACGGGTTGATTTTTGTGGGCACAAGCTGTGCATTCCCAAGGACTACGAGATTTTTCTCCACGAAATGTACGGCGATTATATGAAACTGCCGCCTAAGGATAAACAAAAGCCGGCTCATCACATTATACGATGCAAATTGGAGGATGACTATGGAAAAGTCTAGAGTTGGTTATACTACAGGCGTTTTTGATTTATTTCATATAGGACACCTAAATATCTTAAAAAAAGCCAAAGAGCAGTGTGACTACTTGATTGTGGGCGTAAGTACTGATGAGCTGGTAAAAGAGTACAAAAACAAAGTGCCGATTATACCGTACGCCGAACGCGTCGCCATTGTCGAAGCAATCAGATATGTAGATAAAGTTGTGCCGCAGATTAACCGCGATAAATTGGCCGCATATCACGAAATTAAATTTGATGTCATGTTTGTTGGCGACGATTGGAAAAACTCATCGATATTTTCAGAAACAGAAAAAGAGTTAAATAAGCTTGGCGCCGGCGTCGTGTATTTCCCCTACACCAACAGCAAATCGACAACGTCGATTGTCCGCTTTATCAGAGGCGAGAGCGACAACATAGGACATGTAATGCAACAGAATAAGAATTGAGGTTACGCCGCGTGAAAAATATTCTATTTTTGACAGGCCGCTATTTGCCGCGTCCGAGCCCCAATGGCATATGCGTGCAAAACGTCATCGAAGCCATGTCGCCGGACGAATACGATGTCACCTGCATTTGTTACGACGATAAGCAGTCCGCTGACACCAAACATGTCGATGTTCACAAAATAAGCAGAGGTCTTATTCAAACACTTATTTACCGCACCGAAGGCAGACAAACTGGATGCTGTAAGCTGTTGAGAAAAATATTGCTGATTCTAAAAAAAATAAAAGACGTGCCCTTTCTGTTGACATGGCCGTGGAGTGACCCCATTTTCACCCGCAAAGCCTATCGTAAAGCCTTGCGACTGCATAAAGTCAAAAAATTCGACGTCATTGTTGCCGTGCACCTGCCGTTTTCCGCGCTTATTGTCGGGCATAAGATGAAAAAAAAATATCCCGAAATCAAATACGTGCCCTATCTTTTGGACACATTATCCGGTGGAATGCCGTTTAATACAAAGCTTGTTCCTAAGAAATGGATGTTTAAAAAGAAGTTGAAATGGGAGTGTAAGCTTTTTGCCAATGCCGACACCGTCGTAGCGATGGAGTCCAGCCGCAAACATCATGAGCAATATAATTCGGAAAATCATTTTTATGATAAGATTACGTTTCTGGGCATACCGCTGCTCAAAAAAAGTGAAGTAGAAACAGCGTGTGACGTCATCGGAAAGACAAACATGATGTTTTGTGGGACGGCACACTATCCCATGAGAAATGTACCGTATTTTATGTCGGTACTCAACGTAATCAAGAATGATGACATTGCATTTACTCTTATCGGCGACTGCAATTGCACACAACTGTTTGGCAATATGAAAAAAGATTCAGTCAAGGTAAAGCATCTTCCGCGGGTGTCGCATGCCGAAATGGAACGGTTCTACCAGCGCGCAGACATACTCGTCAACTTGGGCAACAAGGAAGCGGCTGTTATCCCCAGCAAGATTTTTGAGTATATGTCATACGGCAAGCCAATCATATCCACATACGCCATCGACAACGATGCTTGTATACCTTACCTCGAAAAATACCCTCTGTCATTGCTGCTGGATGAGCGCGAAACAGATTTAGAAGAGCAGGCGAAACGCTTGGAAAGTTTTATCATAAGCACAAACGATAAACATGTTGATTTTGAAGAGATACAGAGTGCATTCAAACATAATCGGCCTGAAACATTCGTGGAGGAAATTTTGTGACAGACAGACAACCCGTATCACGCAAAAGTGTCGCCACGAACCTTGCTTGGAAGTTTTTCGAACGTGGCGGCGTACAAATTGCACAGTTCATCACCTCTATTGTTATTGCCCGCATTCTAAGTCCCGAAGAGTTCGGCGTCGTCGCTCTGTTGACTGTCTTTATCGCCATAGCCACAATTTTTGTGCAATCAGGACTCAACACTGCGCTGATACAAAAGAAAGACGCCGACGAAACAGATTCATCCTCCGTTTTCTACTGTAGCCTTATGTTGGCCGCGTTGTTATACTTGCTACTATTTTTCAGCGCGCCGTGGATTGCGCGGTTCTACCATATGCCGGAGCTGACGTCAACCTTGCGTGTGATGGCCGTTATGCTCTTTCCCGGCGCTTTCAATTCTGTACAAAACGCCGTTGTCGCCAAGAATATGCAATTCAAAAAGCAATTTTATGCCGGCATGGTAGCTGTTGTGTTGTCAGGCGTGGCCGGCATTGCACTGGCGTTATACAATTTCGGTGCTTGGGCGCTGGTCTATCAGCAATTGCTTTTTCAAATCATCACTTGCGTCGTCCTGTGGTTTGCTGTCAAGTGGCGACCTACCTTGTCCTTTTCTTTTACAAGGGCAAAAAGCCTTTTCCGATACGGAAGCAAGTTGCTCGGTGCACGACTCATCGACTCCACCTACCACAACATAGTTAGCCTGGTTATTGGACGGCAGTTTTCAGCTGAAACGTTGGCCTTTCATAATAAGGGCAAAATGTTTCCCTTTATACTCAATAACAATATCGATGGCTCCATTCAATCGGTCATGCTGCCCGCGTATTCGGCGCATCAAGATGACATGATTCGTGTAAAAGCGATGGTGCGGCGAACTGTTACACTAAGCACATACCTTGTCTTTCCGGCCATGTTGGGACTGGCCGCTATGGGAGAAACGCTGATTGCCGTTGTGCTGGGCGCGCAGTGGAACGGTGCGGTTCCATTTTTGCAATTGTATTGCCTCGTCGTGCTGCTGATACCGTTACAGACCGCGAGTTTGCAAGCCATTAACGCTGTTGGCAGGAGTGATATATTCTTCAAACTGATGGTTATTAAACGAATTGTAAGCATAGTGCTTCTCGCTGTTGCCGTGATATTTTTTCAAAATGTATTTGTCATTGTCATCGCCGGCTTAATGATAGAAATGCTTGCCACTGCCATCAACATCATCCCCAACAAGCGTATCTTGCATTATTCGGCAAGTGAGTTGCTGAAAGATATAGGCCCCAATATCGTCATTGCCTTGTTCATGGGCGGGCTTATGTACGCACTGTTGTACATTCCCATCCACCCCATATTTGTACTGGGCATGCAAGGCATCGTCGGTGTAGTGCTGTACGCCCTGTTATCGGCGGCATTCAAAAACCCCAGTTTCTCATATCTTTGCGATATATGGAAACAAAAAAGGAGGACTAAAGAAAGTGTTTAAGAACAAAACTCTGCTCATCACCGGTGGCACCGGCTCGTTCGGCAATGCCGTACTTGACCGTTTCTTGGCTACCGATATCGGTGAAATCCGCATATTTTCCCGCGATGAAAAAAAGCAGGACGATATGCGAAAGGCGTACAACTCAGACAAAATCAAACTCTACATCGGTGATGTGCGCAGCGAGAGCAGTATTCGTAACGCCATGCACGGTGTCGACTACGTATTCCACGCCGCCGCACTTAAACAAGTGCCATCCTGTGAGTTTTTTCCGCTGGAAGCAGTAAAAACCAACGTGCTGGGCAGCGAAAACGTCCTGAATGCCGCCGTCGCCGAGGGTGTCAAAAAAGTCATCTGCTTGTCGACAGACAAAGCGGCTTATCCCGTTAACGCCATGGGCACATCAAAAGCGATGATGGAAAAAGTTGTAGTTGCAAAATCACGTGTCGTTACGCCGGACAAGACGCTCATCTGCGTCACGCGGTACGGTAACGTCATGTGTTCCCGCGGCTCAGTCATCCCACTCTTTATTGAGCAAATCAAGGCCGGCAAACAACTGACCATCACCGAGCCATCTATGACCCGTTTCATCATGAGCCTTGAGGAGGCCGTCGAGTTAGTGCTGTTCGCGTTTACAAATGCCGAAACAGGTGATATAATGGTACATAAAGCACCAGCCTGCACCATCGGCATTTTGGCACAGGCTGTCAAAGCGTTGTTTGATGTTAGCAATGAAATCAAAATCATCGGCATCCGCCACGGCGAAAAGATGTATGAAACGCTGCTGACCAACGAAGAGTGCGCCAATGCCATAGATATGGGCGACTTCTACCGCGTCCCGGCTGACAAGCGCGGCCTCAATTACGACAAATATTTTAACCAAGGTGAAGTACAGCGGACGCAGCTCTCCGAGTTCAACTCCAACAACACAGCGCTCCTCAACATTGAAGAAGTAAAGGAAAAGTTGCTGACATTGGCATATATCAGGGATGAAGTTGCCGCGTGGAAAGGACGTTAAATGAAAATACTAGTGACAGGTGCCAAAGGATTTGTCGGCAAAAATTTGATCCATGGCCTTAAAAACAGGGGGTATGCCGATATTTTTGAGTACGACACAGACAATGCTTTGGCAGAGTTAGAACAATTCTGCGCTGAGTGTAACTTTGTATTTCATCTTGCAGGCATCAATCGTCCGCAAAATGAGAATCAATTTATGGAAGGAAACTTCGGTTTCACCTCGCAACTCCTTGACACGCTCAAAGCCCGCGGCAACAAATCTCCCATACTTATTACCTCCTCAACGCAAGCCGTGTTGGACAACCCCTACGGAAAATCAAAGAAAGCCGGCGAGGACTTACTCTTTCAATATGGCCGTGATAACGGCGTCAAAGTGCTGGTGTATCGCCTTCCCAATGTCTTTGGCAAGTGGTGCAGACCAAACTACAACAGCGCTGTCGCCACTTTCTGTCATAACATCGCCAACGGGCTTGATATCAAGATAAACGACCCCAATATCGACATGAAACTCGTCTATATCGACGATGTTGTCAACGAACTCATCAACGCACTCGACGGCAGAGAAACCAAATCCGCCGACTACTGCGCCGTGCCAATTGTCCATGAAGTAAAGCTAGGCACCATCGCTGAGCTGCTGTATGCTTTCAAGCAGAGCCGCAGTGACCTCTCCATCCCCGATCAAGGCAATGTGTTCAGCAAGAAATTATATGCCACATATCTAAGCTACCTGCCAAAAGACGAGTTCAGCTACCCGCTAAAAATGAATATCGACAACCGCGGCTCCTTCACCGAACTTTTGAAAACAGACGACTGCGGGCAGGTGTCTGTCAATATCTCCAAGCCGCATATCACTAAAGGAAACCACTGGCACAACACAAAGAATGAGAAGTTTTTGGTCGTTAGCGGGCGTGGTGTCATCCGCTTTCGCCAACCGGATAGCAATGAAGTCATCGAATACTTTGTCAGTGGTGATAAGCTGGAAGTTGTAGACATTCCGACAGGATACACACACAACATCGAAAACCTGGGCGAAATTGATATGGTGACCATTATGTGGGCCAATGAGAAGTTTGATTCTGCCAATCCCGACACCTATTTTCTGGAGGTCTGAAATGGAAAAGCTCAAGGTAATGACAATGCTTGGCACACGCCCTGAAATCATCCGACTTTCAGCGTGTATCAAGGCTTGCGACAAATATTTCAACCACATATTGGTGCACACGGGGCAGAACTGGGATTACACGTTAAACCAAGTGTTTTTTGAGGATTTGCAACTCAGAGAGCCCGACCATTATTTGGACAGTGCCGGCGAAAATCTGGGTGAAACGATGGGAAATATTCTCGCCAAATCTTACACTGTGATGGCGCAAGAAAAGCCCGACGCACTACTGGTGCTGGGTGATACAAATTCAGCCCTCTCAGCCATTTGTGCCAAACGGTTGAAAATTCCCATCTTCCACATGGAAGCCGGCAACCGCTGTTGGGACTGGAATGTGCCCGAAATGATCAACCGCAAAATCGTTGACCATATCGCCGACATCAATCTGCCATATACCGAAAACTCGCGGCGGTATCTGTTAAGTGAAGGCATCGACGGAAAAACCGTCTTTGTCACCGGCTCGCCTATGAAAGAAGTGTTGGACGCGCATAAAATTGGCATTGATAACAGCAACATTTTAGCGCAGCTAAACATCAAGCAAGGGCAGTATATCATGATATCGGCGCACCGCGAGGAGAACATCGACAATGAGCAAAACTTTATGACGTTGATGACAGCCATCAACAACATTGCCGAAAAATATCAAATGCCGGTTATCTATTCGACACACCCGAGAAGCGAGAAATTCATCCAAACACGAAACTTCAAATTCCACGAGCTGGTGCAAAATATAAAACCGTTTGGCTTCTTGGATTACAACAAACTGCAACAAAACAGTTATTGTGTCTTGTCCGACAGCGGAACGCTGTCAGAAGAGAGCGCGATTTTAGGATTTCCCGGCGTGTTGATCAGAACCTCGACTGAGCGCCCCGAAGTGTTAGACAAAGGCACTGTCGTCATTGGTGGCATCAATGGAAAAGATGTTGAACAGGCTATAGCACTGGCTGTCACAATGGCGCAAAACGGCGATAAAGGCTATCTGCCCCACGATTATCAAGACGACAATGTATCAACCAAAGTCGTCAAGCTGCTCCAAAGCTACACCCATATTGTCAACAAGGCGACTTGGCACAAAGGCTGATAAGTTCATGGTCTTTACAACAAATCATAACATAGCACGCCCGGTACGATTGTCGGAGACAACGCGCCGGTTTGCCTGGAAATCACAACAAGGCAAATATGGTGACGAGGCATTGGGGCATAATTTCGTGCGTGTCGAGTGCGACGACTTTGACAAACTCTCGTCGTTGGAAAAATACGACTTGTACATCAAAATCATCGCTGAGCAAGCGCCCATTCGCATCTGCGACGGCGAATTGGTGAGCGGTGCGGCGACTCTGGGTATGGCCATGGCGCATGCGTTGCCGGCCAAATGCAGCGAGGAAATCATTCCTGGTGTAAGCCATGTCACACTGGGTTTCGACCGCGTGCTGCAGATAGGACTCAACGGTATTGAGCGGGAACTGGACAACTGTGTTGCTGCCAAAGGAAACAGCCCGTTTTATACGAGTTTGAAAAACACAATCACGTCATTTCGCACATGGCATAAGCGATATTTGAACGCGGTAGATGGCGTTGTGCGGCAAAACTTAGAGCGCGTGCCTTTTGAGCCGCCGCGAAATTTCCACGAAGCCGTGCAGTCGTTGTGGTTCACCTTTGCCTTTACACGGTTATGCGGCAACTGGCCCGGCATCGGTCGCATTGACGAAATGTTGGGCGACTATCTGATACAGGATTTGCAGGATGGCAGATTGACGTTGCTGCAAGCGCGAGAGATTTTGGCGCACTTTTTCATCAAAGGCTGCGAATGGATTACCTCAACCGCGCCCGAGCGTTACAGTGGCGGCGACGGACAGCATTATCAGAATATTATCTTGGCCGGCATTGATCGTGAAGGACGAGAGGTTGCCAACGAGGTGACGTATCTCGCGCTGGACATTATCGAAGAGCTGAATATCAGCGATTTCCCCGTCAGTGTGCGACTCAATGAGGTAACGTCAGAATTGTTGTTGCGGCGTTGTGCCGAGGTAGCGCGCCATGGCGGCGGTATCATTGCCTTTTACAACGAGCCGCTGATCATTCAAGCATTGATACGGCAGGGATATACTGAGGCAGAAGCCCGCACTTTTGCCAATGACGGGTGTTGGGAAATGCAAATTCCGGGCAAGACATGGTTCCAATATATTCCGTTTGATTTACTAAAACTGTTGACCGACGACACGCTGGGCATCAACGGACAGTTGAAGTCGTACGATACCTTCGAAGCACTTTATGATGCATTCAAAGCCACGGTACGAGCGGCAATTGGTGGGTTGTACGACGACTATATCGTCAACTTATTGCCCAAAGAGGGCGACGCACTGCCAAGGCGCGGTCCGTGTTCGGTGGTGTCTTTGCTGACCAAACCCTGTATCGAGCGCGGCGCGAGTTACTACGATGGCGGCGCGACGTATACCGTCTGCTCACCGCACGCCGGTGGCACGGCTGACGTGGGCAATAGCCTACATGCTATATGGCGACTGGTCTATCAAGAGCAAAAGGTATCATTGTGTGAACTGCTGGCGATTGTGCAAGATGACTGGGCAGGTTATGAAACGCTGCGCGAATACGTGGCGAACTTTACATATTACGGCAATGACTGCGATCAAGCTGATGCCTTTACAGTGCAAGTGCTCAATGACTTTGCCGACATCTGCGCGTCGTTCCACAATCGATGCGGGGTGTTGACACCGTCGGGTGTATCGACGTTTGGGCGGCAAATCGAGTGGACGGCGCATCGGACGGCAACGCCATTCGGACGCAAGCGTGGCGAGATTCTGTCCGGCAATGCCTCACCAACGCCGGGGACCGACAAAGAGGGTGCCACAGCCATCATAAAATCATATTGCAAAGCCGATTTGACCAAGCAGGGCAGCGGCGCGGCACTTGACTTGCAATTGCATCAATCAACCGTTGAGGGCGACAACGGCATAGCCGTTATCATAGGATTATTGCGTGGATTTGTCGCGTTAGGCGGATCGTTTATGCAGATTGACGTGCCGAATATCGATCTGCTGCGCCAAGCGCAGGAAAACCCCGCAGCGTACAAGACGCTGGCGGTACGAGTCAGCGGCTGGAACGCGCGGTTTGTCACTCTGGACAAAAAATGGCAGCAGATGATCATTGAACGGAGCGGGAACGGTGTTAGCTAGAAAGCAAGCAGAAAAACAACGCGACACGCAGCTGCCGGTGGTGAAAATCCAACGCTTTTCAACGCATGACGGTCCCGGAATCCGGACAACTGTGTTTTTAAAAGGCTGTCCGCTGAACTGCCGTTGGTGCCACAACCCCGAAATGCTGTCGGCAGTACCTGAGGAAGCCAGTGGTATTGTCGAAATGAGCGTTGATGAAATCCTACGTGAGGTCAAAAAAGATGCTGCATTTTACCAAAATGACGGTGGGCTGACCATTTCAGGCGGCGAGCCGCTATTGCATGAGGCGACATTGGCACTCATTGCCGCGGCAAAAGGGCAAGGGGTCCATGTCGTTGTACAGACGAGCGGGCACTTTGTCTCCGAATACCTGCAAGGTTTAACAGTCGCCGACCTGGTGATGTGGGACATAAAAGATACCGACGATGCGCGGCACGAGCGCAATACCGGTGTTTCGAACAAACAAATTTTAGAGAACTTACGCGCCTTTGACAACTTGGGCGGCACAACGCTACTGCGTTGTCTGCTCGTGCGCGGCGAAACACTGGATGCAGCGCACATTGAAACCGTTGCCGCGTTGCGGTGTGAGCTGCAGCATTGTAAGGGGGTTGCGTTTTTGGCGTGTCATTGTTATAGTGAGGGTAAGTATCGAGAGCTTGGACTGCCGTGGCGCAGTGGGGTTGAGGATGTGCCGTCACATCAAGACATGGCGTGGGCGGCAGACATATATGGCAAGATACGAAAGGGAGAACCGTATGAAACGCATAGGTAATTTATTATTGACACTGATTTTATTGACGGGGGTGTTCTTCATGGACGCAATGGCAACCGAGCCTGAATCTCCGGTATTGGACGGCGCGACGCTTGTCACCTTCGGTGACAGCTTGACGGCATCCAGCGAGTGGTCGCGACAATTGGCGGCACAATTAAACATGCGGCTTATCAACGCCGGTGTCGGCGGCGACACGACGGCAATGGCACGTGTTCGCTTTGAGCGCGACGTATTGGGGCGCAACCCCGACTTTGTGACCATTGCCTTTGGCACCAACGACTTTTTTCGCCCAGATCGCAGAGGGCCGTACGTGTCGCTGGATGATTTCCGAGACAATTTGCGCTATTTCATCGAGCGGGTTCGCCAAGTCGGTGCCGTACCCATTTTACTGACCATTCCCTATATGGTGTCGTGGGGCGAGTTCGATAGGAATTACGCCAACGATGGCGGCGTAATGGCCGTCCTTGACACCTACAACGATGTCATCCGCCAATTGGCCGCCGAACACAATGTGCCTCTCGCCGATATACGGGCGGCCTGTGACGACCACGATATCAATGAATTTCTCAGCGAAGACGGCATACATCTTGCTGCGCTGGGTCAACAAGTCTATGCTGAAACGGTCGCAGCGGTGATGATAACATATTTTGAGCAAGAGCCCAATGCCTCGCGTGTCTTTCAGGGCCCGCGCCCCGCGATTATACGTGGCGCGCAGTCTGTGCCGCTGATTTCCCTTCAACCTGCTGACTGGATGTCGGCAGCTGACGGCGCAGTGGTCTTCAATGAAGCCCAAGACGGTGCGCTTACTATGCATAACACCACCGGGGAATGGCCGGTTGCGCATTACCAATTGCCCGACGACGGCATTGCCGTGCCGCTTGACGGCACGCGCATCGAATACGATATCACACTGGGGCGCGGCGTCGGCGCAAACATTATCCTTGTGTTTGGCGGTGCGTCAAGTTTTGCTGTGGCGTGGGACTTGCATGAGTCGCTGAACCCGCACTTCCAAGATGCACGGTTCGACGGCGATGACTTGGCAGCGAATCAGACCTTGACAGGTTCATTCGCCCTATCTGACCTGGAAATTATCCATCGCCATGCCGACGATGACGGGTTTGTCACCCTCAACGGCATACGATTATTTGTCGTCGGCGGTGCCAATCAAGAAATCACATTCCGCCGCTTCGATATCACCACTGACGGCGGCGGCCACAAGGAATATTTGCCCTACGAGCCAGAATATCAGGGCGAGAGCACTGAGACGGAGCCGGGAAACCAAGGAGAGGATGCGGATATATCGGCGGGGCAAGACAAAGAAAACAACATTGTGCTATGGGTCATCGGCGGCATCGCCGCTTTGGTTGCTCTTGCTGTTGGTGCGGCGGTCGGCATAATCGTTAAAAAAAAGAAATAGATACGAAAACGAAAAGAACCGCAGCGGGCATTTGTCACCGCAGCGGTTCTTTTGTTATGTCTGCCTAAGGCCGTTTGATGTGCTTTAAGGACAATATCGAAAGAGCAACGATGCCCGAAGTCCCGACGCCGAACAGCACAATAAAGCCCGGCAGATGGTTACTGTCGCTGGTTCTCGGATTTGAGCCGACGGAATTTGCGTTCTCTGAGTTTACACCCCTTGAATTTATTCCTCCAAATTGCCCGGAACGGTCAGGCCTGCCAGAGGCACTTGGGTCAAAGGTGTTGGTAATGTCAAAACCATTGATTGTCGTAGTATATCCCGGTACTGGCAGTTCCTCAATCATATACACAATCTCATTGCCGTCAGCGTCATATTTATCCAACATAAAAGCCCAACTCCAATGGTCGCTGCTCGTTATCACTCGTTGCAAAACGATTTGGCCGTCGGCCCTGATAACAATCGTGATAGAATTTGGATGGTAACGAGGTGAAAGAGAACCGTGTTCCCACGTTTTGGCGCCTTGTATTACAACGGTTTCACGGCTCGGCTCGGGAGACGGAGCAGGGGAGGGCATAGGAGGCGGTGTCGGAGATGGCATGGGAGACGGTACAGGAGATGGCATGGGAGACGGTACGGGGGAAGGCACAGGAGATGGCATGGGAGACGGTACAGGAGAAGGCACAGGAGATGGCATGGGGGATGGTATAGGCGACGGTGCAGGTGTCGGCGTGCCAATCTCGAAGGAAAAATTAATATCGAAGTTGTTGAGTGGATGATCAAACGCGCTGACAGGCATTACAAAGAGAATATTCGACACGATTGCGGCATTTGCGTTACGCGGCGGCATGAATGACCCGTTGCCCGCCGTATTACCGCTGAACACCGTGTTGGCATTGAGTGTGATATTTTGATAATATATCGCCGTGCCGGCTGCAGTTGTCAACACATGCGCGTATTCATAATCTGTCGTGAATATACCGCCGCCGTCTTGACGCGCATGGTTATCCGTGAAGCTCACATTATTCGCGTCAGCAGTCATATGCATCTGCCCGCTCACATGTACGCCGCCGCCGTAGCCAGCCTCGTTGCCTGCAATGACCTTGGCGTCTGTACCACGTAGATTGAATGCTGCGCTCGCATACACACCGCCGCCGCGATGCCCGGCATCATTGCCCTCAATGATGCCGCCGTATAGATTGAAATTGGCCGCTGAGCCCTGTACAAATACACCCCCGCCATCGTGCCCGGCACGGTTGGCGGCAATCGATGCGCTGCCGTTCATGGTAAATGTGCCGCCGCCTATAAATATGCCGCCGCCGCGTTGGGGTGTGGTCGCCGAAACAACGTTGCCGATATGCACCACGTTGGCCAGTGTGTTGTTGTGAATGCCGGCCGTGTCGTGCATCTCAAATGTGCCGCCTATCATACGCACGCCGATGCCGTGCCCTGCGCCGGGGTTGACCGAATTGTTGTGAATGGCCGATCGTCCGCGCATTTGTACTGTGCCGCCCGTCATACCGATGCCCCCGCCGTGATAACCGCCGATATTGTTGGAAATATGTGCGGCATCATACATCCTTAGCTCGCCGTTGTTCACAAACACGCCGCCGCCGCTGTTATTGTTGCCGATTCTGATGTTGTTAAATGTGATGCCTGCCGTGTCGTGCATATTCAGCACAGCGTTGTTATGTACAACGGCGCCCGCGCCCATCCCACCGCGCACAAACGTATTTTGTTGCGCAAAATTGTCGCCGCCAATCACGCTGTCATTGCGCATATTCAGTATTGCGTCATTGGTAATAAATACGCCGCCGCCGCCGCTGATGCCGCCCTGTGCGTTGGCGGTGTTATTATGGATTTGACCGAAGTGCATTTCAAAGCGTGTATCTGCGCCCGTGACAAACACGCCACCGCCGCTGCCGGAGGCACGGGCAGACATTATTCGCCGATGACTGACGATATATTCCCATCGTTCTTCTGTAGGCTCTGCCGGGCCTGATGGGTTGTAATGCAATAGGCTGACATTCGTGCGGTTATTGCCAATGCGGACATTGGCGTGGAAAATTTCAAACACCGCGCCGCCTTCGAGAAACACGCCGCCGCCATGGGCATTGTTATCGGCGATGGCGTTGCTGCCGATGCCCTTATTTTCCAAAATAACTGACGTTTGGTTGGCATCGATCCGCGTATTGTCGTTCATGCCAAATGTGCCGCCTGTCATAAATACCCCGCCGCCGTGACCCACATTGTCAAAGTTGGTGAAAAAGGGTGCTGCCGGCGGAATAAAAAATGGATTCTCCGGGTCAAACACCGGCAAATTCTCCGGTATGCGGTGATTTATGTAGCTACCAAATGTATCATTATCGGTTATCCGTGCGCTGTCGTTCATGCTGACATGGCTATCGGTCATATAGACGCCGCCGCCCAAACCGATACGCTGTGCTTGCGCCGTGTCGGCAAATGGAGCCTCCGGCGCGTTTGCTTGCGCGCGGTTGCTCTCAATGCGGGCATCGCCGAACATATAAAGGGTGCTGTCGGTTAAGTGTACCCCGCCGCCATTAATGGCACGGTTATGCCTGATAACACTGCCTCTTTGCATTGTCAAATGCCCGCTAACGGCCTCTATACCGCCGCGGTGTGTGTCCGCGGGCGGCATAGCCCCTGTCATGTCACGTCCGTCAAGGATAATATTGACCAGCATCAAGCGTGCGCCGCCGCTGAGCGTAAAATGCCGCCCCTCGCTGCCGTGGCGCAACTCAAATGCGGCAGGAGTCGCATCAGGAACGGGAGTATTGCTCGCGCTCAAATCAGTTCCTGCCGTTGTCAGTATGATGTTGGCGTTTGGAACGTCCACATTGATTGTGCCGTCAAGCGCAAATGAAGCGTCAATGGGAATGGCATGAAAGACATCGGCTGCCGCATTCGGTGGTGCAGCGTCAATCCGCGCGGCAAGCTCGGCATGATTTGAAACCGGCGTCGCCCAATTCACTGTCGACCCCGCAGGGATATTCATTGACGCAAAGTCGTTATTTTGTTTGTGGTGGGCATTATCAGACAGCAATAGAGTGTTGCCTTCACTTTTCGCGTCATTTTCTATGCTTTTGTAGAGTACTTGGTGGGGTGGGACTTCGCTCTCTTTTGCAGGTGCCTGAGCATACTTTGTATATATACAGTCATTGTGCTCACCTTGGTTGCCAAAACCATCATACTCACGGTCGCCGTAGACAAATTCATATGCCGAGGCATCAATATGGCCGTGTGTCGTGTCGACCAAATTCACGAGCGAAACGGTTGCAGCTGCCGTCGAAGCAATCAAAATACAAAGCAAAATCCATAGAGCCGGGCATCGCCCACGCCGCAAGTGATGTAAGTAACGCATAGCACTCCTCCGTGTCAACGATCAATGATTGTCTTCATCCTCTGGCTCAGAGGAAATGATGCCCATAAATCCGTCCAAGTTACGCAATTTTATCTTGTAATAGATATTTAATCCGATGCTGACAAGCAGAATGATGCCCACTGCACCGATGCTGAGCCAATTCATAAGAGTCATACAATTAATGAAAGCCATATTTTTTGTCCTCCAATTGCGCAAGCTGTTTTCGCTTTAGATAGGCCTTATAGGCGACTTTTTCTCTCGATATAGTGATGATGCAAGGCAATAACAGAAAGAGAGAAATGATGAGCAGGGAAAGACTGATGCCGCCGGCTACCGCATCAATTTCATTAAATAGAGGCGTCTGATATTGATAAAGGGCGGGAATGGCGCGCTCTTCTCGCCGCCCGCAATGGACGCAAGCGCGGACTTCTAGGCCATAATGCCCTATCTCAGCCGGAACGTCTATGTGCCATTCGCCAAAACTGTGACCAATAGCCGGTTGGCCGGGCTCTGCATATGTATAGCCGCAACGGACACAAGTATATGTTTTTGTTCCAGCCTCTCCACAGATAGGCTCTTGTGCGGTTAGGACAAAATCGTGACCCAACGCGGATCCGCCCGGTGCTGTGCGAGTGCTATCGCAGCGGGTGCAGATATAAGTGCGCAGCCCGTTCTCTGTGCAGGTTGGATACCGAGCCGTTAGCTCGTAATCGTGCCCCAATGCCGGTTCGCCCGGCTCGGTGCGTATGTAACCGCAGCGAGTGCATGTGTAGACTTGCAGTCCGGCAGCCTCACAAGTGGGCTCTTGGGTTGACAAAACAAAGTCATGGCCCAACGGCGGGAGTTCTTCTATCTCATCGTGAGGCGTGTGGGTGGTGCAGGTGCGTCGCCGTTGCCCCGGCTCTGTACAAGTAGATTGTCTGTCAATGCGCCATGCGCTCCAAATATGTGCTGTGGCAAATAAAATTGCGGTATACTCTCGGCCGCATAGTTCACACTGAAATGTCTCAAAGCCGTTTTGGGTTTCGGTGGGCGGCACGCGCTCTGCTAAGATATCCCTGTGCCGGCCTTCCGCGCAATAGTACGGCTGTGCTTGGGTGCCTACATTAAATAGGAAGAGGCAGAGTATCGTAGACATTATAATGCCGATATATCGTCTCGTTTTTTTCATGCCGTTAGGTTGCTCTCTTGTCTAACGCGCTTTTGAGTGCCGGATAATATTTTCGCCCGACAAGAATGTTGGTGCCGTCTTGCATGAGCACATTTGTATAGGTGAGTTTCTCGACAGCATCCAACGAAATAAGATGGAAACGAGAGGCACGCGCAAACGGCCGCCCCTTTAGGTTGTTCTCTATTTTGGCCAATGGGGTGACAAATGTGAAAGATTCCCCCTCACCATAGTGGACAACTAAAGCGCGCTGCTGTACCTCGAAATATTGAATGTCATTGATATCGATTTGTCGTATTTCACCACCATAAGATACGGACAGTTTCTCGTTGTGTTTTTTTGCGACATCCCTGGCCGCGTTTTGGAGTATGTGCTCAAATCGATCCAAATGCTCTTGGGTGCGGCTCTTTTGTACGAAATTATAGGCATCAGTATCAAACAATTGCTCATATGGCAGGATCATCTCTGCTCCGCCAATAAAGACGATTAAGTTGATATAGCCGGTGTTACGGATAAAATCGGGAATTTCCAAATTATCTTTGGCAAGGGCGAAAAAAATGACGTCTAATGCTTTGCGAAACTCAGGACTGTCCAAATCGGACAACAGTGAGTCCGTGGTATGATACAGCTTTAATTCTACCGGTATATTATTTTTTTGCGCAGTTTCTCGGCATAAGGACTTGTAAAATTCCGTTTCGGCAGCGTCGTTATCAAATATAGCAATGCGCATTTTTTTCATAAAATACCTCCTGGTTTTAGGCACAAAACTATTCATAGTATAACACGCTTTTGAAGGCTAGACAAGCCCCCAAAAGCGGAAATACTGCATTTTAGACGTTTAAAACTGCCTTTTAGACATTCTGACGGTCACAGTGAGAAAATGTGTGCTATATTATCCTAGGTTATTTTATAGCATGTAAATAGTAAAGTTTTTTAGGATGACATGATTGTGGATGTGCAGCATAAGCTTACTGTATGTTTTTTAAACTATATAAACCATACTTGACATATGTCCTATACTAACTTTATGAACATTTTGTTAATTCTTTGGAAAATATATTGACAATTGGTAAAGTATTATGGTAAAGTCGAAAACAGTGTATTTATTACTGTATATTGTGCTGTTGTTGAAAAATAACAACAAAATAGAGGTAAATGTTGACAAGCGTTAGCATACTGCTCAGGGAGGGTAATATGAAATCTACTTATCTGCGTGACAATCAATCGAACAGAACGATTTCGGTTCTGCTGATTTTGCTGAGCGCGTTGGCCGTCTTTGCGGCTGTCGCGTTTATTGGCACGACCTACGGCGACAACGAGCCCGGCGATGCCACCGGCTATTATGGGACCGAATATCCTGAGGGCATCCACGTTGAAATGGACGCCGACGGCAATATTGTTGTGACGCCGTCCGACGTGACCTATGACGTGGAAGAGGAAGACGACGTTATTCGCATCATTTTGCCGGCGCAAGCTGACGAAAATGATGTTTTTGTCAACCTTTTGGACGGTTGGACGTATGAGATTGAAGCTTTCGACGGCGAGGCGACCGTTGATACAGATACAGGCGTTGAGACAAACGATTCGTTAGATGGTGATGCATTGGATACCGAATTGCCGGAACTGACAAGCGACGAGTCGGAGTCGGACGATGAGGACGGCGAAGCCGGTGAAAACGGATACATAATTATTACCATCACGCCCCCTGTGGACGGCGAAGATGGCTACGAAGCAAGTGGCCAAGAAGAGAACCAAAACACACAAGAAGCAAATAACAACGCTGAAGAAGTTGCGGCAAATGGAAACGGCTATGTCGGCATCACGCCATTCAATCTTACACCACCTGAGGTGAATTTACCGTCAGGCATCGCAATTCATAATGTTACGCACGGCGGCACCACTGCCGGCGGTTTGCGTTGGGCTATGTCTCAGTCCTCGCCCAGAGCTATACGCCTGATGAATAATATTACTATCGACGGAACAGCTATAGCTGCTGCCGGGACGACACACATTTTTAGTGATACAGACGATATAGAAGAAGCGTTTAGCATTACTCGTAACGGCGGCACGGCACGGCACTTTACCTTAACCGGCACAATGCACATATGGAATGCTACGGTGAGGTCGGATCTGCCTGCCGGTACCGGTGCTCGTGGTGGTATTGCAATTACAGCAGCGGCAGGACGTCTTCATTTAGAAATCGGCAGCACCATAAGCCATAACCGGGCATCCAGAGGGGGCGGCGTGCTGGTAACAACCGGCCAACTAACCATGCGTGCCGGTGCTACAATTAGCCACAACATCTCTACAATCACAGGCACAGGCGCCGGCGGCGGCGGCGGTGTGCATATTTCTCGCTCCTCCGGCGCCGATAACAGTATTATGCACATGCATGGCGGGACTATATCTCACAACACTGCAGCCCACGGCGGTGCCGGCATTCAGCTTGCCGCATCCGGCGAGAGCGGCCATGCGACATTGCATATGCACGGCGGTACCATAGAATACAATACCGCAGGAAACACAGGCGGCGGCCTTCACGCAAACTCGGACACTACAGTTACCATGCAAGGCGAAATAATCATTCATGGTAATGAGGCAGCCACATCCGGCGGCGGTATCAGAATTTTTAACACCGATGGCATGACAATAAACCTCTCGGCGGGCAGCCGGATTACCGATAACACCGCAGGTACTTTTGGCGGCGGAATATCTTTGCTGTCTTCAAACCATGGTATTCATGCAAATGGTGTTACATTTGACGGAAATACAGCCGGCGGGAACGGCGGCGCAATTCATGTAGAAGCGATATTAAGTAATGCTAACTCTGGCAACCCTGCCACTCGCAGAGCGGTTGTTGTTCATAACAGCACCTTTACAAATAACAGAGCAACTAATGGTGGTGCGATTTATATGGCGGTAGGAAATCTGCCGGCAGGCGCAGCGTCAACAACACTGGTCCTTGGTCAGAATGTTACCTTTAATAATAACTCAGCTTCGCATGGTATGCGTGTTGATGATAACTTGGAATGGCGCAATAGGAGCGTGGTGCATCCCGGCGTTGCCGCCGGCTCAGGCGCTCTCCAAAGTGCAAGCTTAGAGTGGATTGGTGTAAACCCGGGTGTTGCCAATCCCCCTGCCGGTCAATCTCCTGTAGTCGCAATGCGCAGGCATGTATTTAACAACTACGACATAAATGCAAGAGACTGGAATTATCTTCGTGAAGTAACGTATGAAGTAATCGGTACGGCGGCATCCGACTGCAATATGACAGCAACGCTTACTCAATTAACTCGTCCTCGCAGCATTAGCGGTACCGGTGCGTTTACCGGCGCTGCAATACCTGCCAATCTTCAGGCAATAGAAAGCGGAACGCTGGTAGTTGTCGGCTTTACAGGAACTGCCTCTCAAACTCAAGTGAGCTATGATGTAACACGCCCCACTGATTCCATTGTCGTAAACTGGTATATAAATGCTCCGGCTACATTGAGCACGATACCATTAAGCCCAGTCAGAAGAGACGACTTTCACCCGGCGCGCGTAATCGCAAACCCTGCTGCGCCTATTGCGGCCAACGGCTATGTCCCTATTCCCGACATAGTACAAGTCAGAATTGATGATGCCACCGACTGGATGCGGCTGAATCATGCCATTAACACCTTGGATCCGCAAACCATTGTCATCCATCCGAGTTTTGCCATTTCCGGTCAGACTGAGGGTATGGTAGGTTCGACCTTCAACTTAGTAATCACCGACCCGGGTGATGGGTACACGATTACCACTGTGCCGATTGGTGCAACCCTTCCGGCGCCGGCAAACAGCGCCCACGCGATTAGCGTGACCCGTTTAGTCAACGTACAAGCGGCGGCAGGAGCTGATATCGTATTGCGTATGCCTTATCCCGGTATGCTTACTCAACCGGGAGGAACGGTGATGGGCGCGCCGTGGGTGACTACGGTTAACAATCTAAGCCGACACTTCCATGTGGAAGGCAGCGGTGATTTTACCATAGGTGCACTTGCGGGCGGTACACTTACGATTGACGGCAACGCGGATGCGTTTGCGGGAAACCGTGGTGGTATCCGAGTAAGTGGCGCGACAGCCGAGCTTGCCATGACCGGCGGTAGTGTAGTATACAATAACCGTGCAGTCATCGGCGGCGGGCTTTTCGTGCAAAACGCTACTGTAACCATGAGCGGCAACGCCAGCATTGAGAGCAATCATGCCACGACTACGGTATCCGACACTGATATTAATCATCCGAGCACCGGTCGTCTTGACGCTCACGGTGGCGGCGTGTTTTTGCAGAACGCCAATCTCACTATGAATGACACTGCACGGATTATTAACAATGAAGTTAGAATTCGGTTTATAAACGAGACGCGTTTATCGACACCGACGCCGACCATTCCGATACCTGCTGCCAACGTCAACGCCAACGGCAACTTGCAGGGTGCGATGCCTTTCGGTATGCCACACATTGCCTTTGGCATTGAGCGCAGCGGCAACGGCGGCGGCGTACATATGCAGGGCAATAGTAGTGTTCTGACAATGAACAACAACTCACGGATTGATGGCAACGGTGCCATTGCGCAGTACACAAACAGAGTGCCTGGCAGCAGGCTAAACGGACATACCAGTGCATTGGGCGGCGGTGTGTTTGTGTCGTTCAGCAATGCTACTGGTGTGGGTACGGCAGGTGCCATCCACATGAACCAAAATGCCAGCATAAGCAACAACTTTACCAGTATTGTCAATGCTGAAGGGTCAGATCCGTTGACAAGTGATACGTATAATCCGACGAATCCGGTGCAAACGCCGCCTCTTCCGCCGGCACAACGTCCGTTCACGCCTGAGTATATAGCGCAAAACCGGCGTACAGTTACACATGAGAATGTGGGAAGCGGTGCGGGTGTTTATTTGGAAGACGGCGCGCAGTTGATGATGAATAACTCCAGCCGTATTGCGGGTAACCGCTCAACGGCGCGTACCAGCGTGACATCGGGCGGCGCGGGCATATATGTGCACGACGCGACGGTTGAAATGCGCAACAACGCGGTTGTTGGCGGCGACAGCTTTGCCGAACGCAATACATTCCACGAGGGCAGCTCTGCACACGGCGCCGGTATCTTGGTACGCGGAGCGGCAGCGCGTGTCAGAATGTTTAATGAATCGCGCGTGTCTTTCAACCATGTGGGCGCGAGCAATACGTCGGGTGGCGGCGGTATAGCAGTCACAGCAGGCAACACGCTCAATATCGTAGGCGACGCGGCTTTGGCCAACGCCAATTTATTGGTTACCGACGATGCGCGTATTCACAGCAATTCGGGCGGCGGCCAAGGCGGTGGCTTGAGTTTGGGCGGCGGCACGGTGGTCATACAAGGCAATGCCATTGTTGAAAGAAACATGGTAACACAATCGGGTGCCGGTGCAGGTATATCGGTAGGCGGCGGTGAGCTGCGTGTGCGCGGCAATGCCAGCGTGCGCAATCATAACGTAATGCGCGGCACCGGAGCCAGCAGCTATGATATGCCGCCGGCGGCGGGTGCGCGTAATGCCAACAACAACGGTTCGGGTATTTTGGTGTCACCTCCCAACCCGGGAGCAGGAAACCCGGGCGGAAATGCGGCTGTGGTTCATATGTACGGCAATGCCCAGCTTTACGGTAACCTTGCGCGCTGGAACGGCGGCGGTGTTCAAGTCAACGGTGTCAATGCCACATTTAATATGAGCGGCAATGCGCAAATCCGCAACAATGATGCGCAAGGCTTTGACGGTTTTGGCGGCGGCGGCGTTTGGCTGCAAAACGGTATATTTAACATGGACGGCGGCTTTATTCACAGCAACCGTGCCTTAGGTACGACCGGCCAATATGGCGGCGGCGGTGTTATGATTAACAGCGCGGGCTCTAATGCGCCTGCGTTCGCGCCTGCCAATCCGCGCTTTAATCTCAACAGCGGTGAAATCGGCGGCCATACGCCTCTAAATATTTTTGGTACACCAACCCCACGCGTTGCCAACCGTGCAGAGCGCGGCGGCGGTGTGCGGATCAATGCCGGTACATTTAATATGAATGGCGGTTTGATTACAAGCCATAGATATGGTGGTCCAACCGGCATGGGTGCTATCCAAGAGGGCGGCGGCGTGCACATGTCTGGCGAAGAGGCCAATTTCAACTTCCGCGGCGGTATGATTGGCGACCCCACCTATGTCTCTGCCAATCACGCTCACAGCGGCGGCGGTGTGTGGGTTGGCAACGGTGCGACGTTTGAGATGAATGCAGGCAGCACCGGCAGCGGTGTGATTGCAGGGAATTTCGGGTCCCTCAGTGGCGGCGGCGTGCATGTTGTTGATGCAGAATTTACCATGAACGCTGGCTGGATTTATAGAAACTCTGCGTTTCATGGCGGCGGCGTGTATGTGACCGGCGGAGATGCAGAATTTACCATGACCGGCGGAACAATTGGCGGTGACTTTGACCAGGGCGAAGGCAACGCTGCCACCTACGGCGGTGGCGTGTTTATTACACGTAGTGCCGAGTTTGAAATGATTGACGGCAAAATTAACGGCAATACAGGCAACGGCGGCAGCGGAGCCGGCGTACATGTACGCGGCGGGGCCGATTTTGTCATGCGCGATGGTGAAATTAATGAAAACTATGCTACCGATGCCGGCGGTGGCGGCGTAGCTGTTGGTCGCTATACAAATTTTCCCCAAGATGGGTTTGGACCTATTATCACCGGCATCAGCAGCTTTACTATGTACGATGGCGAAATTGTTGGCAACGCATCTATTGTCGGTGGTGGTGTGTTGGCGTATATGAATGGTATCTTTACCATGGAAGGCGGCCTTATAGAGCAAAATGAGATTACATTCAGTGCCTTCTTCCCCATGGCATTGGGCGGTGGCGGTGTGGCAATTTTTGCCGACAGCTTCTTTTACATGGAAGACGGCATAATCCGTGACCACGACATTTTGAACGAAGGCAGCGGCCTGTGGGTCGGCCATCTGCACGAAGGCAGTTACAGCATTGCTACGATGAACGGCGGTCGAATTTATGATAACAAAGGCAGTCGAGGCGGTGGTGTGTATGTACACGGCTTACGGCCAGTTGCCGCTGCTGCGGCATTGAGCGCAGCATTGGATGATGATGATTATGCGTGGATGGCTCTTGTGCTTGATAGTGCCGATGATTCAAGCAATGGCATAGTACCCCTGTCTATTTCCAGAAATACATTTGTCATGACGGGCGGGTACATTGAAGAAAACGAAGCCCGGTTAAGCGGCGGCGGTGTGTATGTTGAACAAGACGGCGATTTCTTGATGTCCGGCGGATATATCCGCGACAACCAGGCAACTGTCAACGGCGGCGGCGTTAATATTACCGACGAAGGCACAACTTTTGTCATGACAGGCGGCATGATTGGCCACGAAGACCCAAATTACGGCAACACAGCGGCCGGCGGTGGCGGTGTATGGGTCGGCAACGATGCAACATTTGAAATGCGTATTGCGGTGTCCGGCAGCGGACTGAGCCAAGCGATAAGCGGGTTTGCCAACGAGCTAAGCGGCATTATGCCGTTGAGTGGTGATGTAAGCGTTATCACAGGCAATACGGCTATTAACGGCGGCGGTGTGTTTGTGGATAACACAACATTTGATATGTACGCAGGCAGGATCTGCAACAACACGGCGACGGAAACCGGCGGCGGTGTGTTTGTCACCGGTGGAGACGGCGAGTTTACCATGGCCGGCGGTACGATTGGTCATACCACGAACGCGACGCTCGGCAATACAGCCGTCAGCGGCGGCGGTGTGACTGCGCGTGCGGGTGCAAGCTTTGTGATGGAACAGAGCGGTACTGCGCCGAATTTGAGCAGCGGCACGATTGTGAACAATGTGGCCAGCGGCACAAATTTCTCAGAAGGCGGCGGCGGTGTTTGGATAGGCGGCATTGATACTACATTTGACATGACCGGCGGTTTGATTGAAAGAAATACTGCTGTATCAGGCGGCGGCGTAGCTGTGGTCGGCGGCGCGTTGTTTGAGATGAACTTGGGTTCGGGCGACAGCTCCGGCACCATTCAGAACAACACAGCCACGGGTGCCGGAATTGTTTTGCCTGTACGCCCTTATGACGTAGGCGGCGGCGGCGTATACTTGGCCAGTGATGTAGCGGCCAACCCCAGTAGGTTTATATTAAACGCGGGCGTTATCGGCAGCGAAACTGTGGGCTATGGAAACTATACCCCTAGACATGGCGGTGGCATCTTCGTCCGTCGAAATGCGACTTTTGAAATGAATGGTGGTTATATCGTAGGAAATGAAGCTGGTCAATGCGGCGGCGGTGTAAACGTAGGCATGGATGACGGCAACTTTATGACCATGAACGATGGCATGATTGGCGGCGCTGAGCCGGGTTCCGGCAATGTGGCGGGCACAGCCGGCGGCGGCGTTCGCCTAGGCGCCAACACATCTTTCATGACAGGTGGTTATATCGTAGGTAATCTAGCACCCGAAGGCGGCGGCGTCCGCATAGATGGTGATACCGCAACGACCTTTATGATGACAGATGGTACAATAGAGCAAAACCGAGCCAACTTTGGCGGCGGTGTGTCGGTAACTCGTATTTTTGACATGATGGGCGGTGTGATTGAAAATAATCGCCGCAACCGATTGGATAATAATGCCGTTACAGCCGGCGGCGGCGTATGGGTAAACGGCGAGGGCGCATCATTTTCGATGACCGGCGGTGTGATTGGCGATGAAGATCGCGACTACGGCAACCGTGCTCTCAACGGCGGTGGTGTATGGGTTGGCGCCGGATCGAGCTTTGCAATGGGAAACGGTACAATTCTTGGCAACGAGGCCACTTCAGATGGCGGTGGTGTACATGTTACCGGCAGTGCGACGGTTTCGGGCAATGTTGTTCCGTCAAGCTTTAATATGACCGGCGGCACCATCGGCGGCGACCCCGAAGAAGACGAAGGTAACACAGCTCAAAACGGCGGCGGTGTATGGGTTGGCGACGGCGCGAGCTTTGATATGCGTCAGCCTATTATGATGATGTCTGACAACGAAGCCGGCAGTCTGCGAGATTTGCTGCGCGGCGCACGGTCAATGGCCGGCGGTACGATCGTGGGCAATGTGGCGACCAGCGCAGTGACCAACGCGGGCGGCGGCGGTGTGTTTGTAACGGGACGCGATTCTACATTTGATATGCTTGCCGGGTTTATTAGAGAAAATAATGCTCTCAACGGCGGCGGTGTGAATTTGACAAGTGGCGGCAGAATGGATCTGTTAAGCGGTCAAATCCATAGAAATGATGCGACTGTAAATGGCGGCGGTGTGTTTGTAAGTTCTCCTGTACCCGTAGTTTCCGGCGATCTTGCGAGGATACCTGCTACTCTCAATATGTCCGGAGGAACCATTGGCGGAGATAGCCCGGCCGAAAGAAACACAGCGAATCGCGGTGCCGGTGCGCTTGCCGGCAATGGCGGAAGAATTGAGATGACCGGCGGCACCATCAGTCATAATGCATCAAGGACGACCGGCGGCGGTATAGAGATAGCTGGCGGGGCAACGGGGACTGGTGGCCTCCCCGGGATTGACAGCACCTTTGTTATGAGAAGTGGCCTCATCGCTAATAATACAGCTGTTACAAATGGCGGCGGCGTACTTCAAAGCGGCATTTTCCATATGTACGGCGGTACGATCGGCGGCGTCGGCCAAGCTAACGAAGCTATACGCGGCGGTGGCGTACATGTAGTGATGGGAACGTTTGACATCCGCGGGAGTGACTCGAAGGAGATTTCAAACAACGAAGCGCATTACGGGGGCGGCGTGTATGTCGTGAC
>Ga0131853_10000800_pt1 | contig 56676 bp, 55 predicted proteins | sample TergutLab28metaG_FD_92764 | JGI IMG/M metagenome (GOLD analysis project Ga0131853, IMG submission 92764) | Labiotermes labralis P1 segment gut microbial communities from Petit-Saut dam, French Guiana - Lab288 P1 (version 2) (version 2) | ecosystem: Host-associated > Arthropoda: Insects >...
GTGTCAAAAATAACATCGTTTTTGTAAGAGTATTGACGCAAATCAAATAAATTAAACGCTCGGATAAATAGTTTTCATGTCGATTTGTGCCTGAGCGTAGCGAAAGGAATGTTGGTTATTATGAACAATCGAAAAGACGCTGTTTACGCAAGGCAATCAATTGATAAGAAAGACAGTATCAGCATTGAAAGCCAAATCGATTTTTGTAAGTACGAATTAAAGGGTGGAAATTGCAAAGAATATACCGACAAAGGCTACAGCGGGAAAAACACAGACCGCCCACGCTTCAAAGAGCTTGTGAGGGATATTGAGCAAGGTTTGATTAAAAGGGTTATTGTCTACAAACTCGATAGAATAAGCCGCTCGATAATTGACTTTGCAAGCATGATGGAGTTGTTCAATCGGTATAAGGTAGAATTTGTTTCTTCGACTGAAAAATTCGATACTTCTACACCAATGGGACGGGCAATGCTGAACATATGTATAGTTTTGGCACAACTGGAACGCGAAACAATTCAGAAGCGCGTAACAGATGCTTACTACTCCCGTTGCCAAAAAGGTATTAAAATGGGAGGGAAAACCCCATATGGTTACAAATTAGCATCTACCGTAATAGACGGCGTAAACACAAAAATGTTAGTTGCAGACCCCGAAACGGCAAACCATGTTCGTCTTATGTTTGAAATGTATGCACAGCCGAATGTGTGCGTTAGAGATATTACCCGGTATTTTTCAAATCAGGGCATAACTGTTAATGGCAAAGATATGTATCGGGGTACGGCAACAGTCATTTTGAAAAATCCCATTTACGCTAAATCCGACTTGGAATTGTACGAATTTTTCAAAACACAAGGCGCGGTCATCACAAACGACGCGGCAGACTTTAACGGTATAAACGGTTGTTATCTTTATCGGGGTCGTGACGTAATAGAAAGCAAAAAAACTTATCTTAAAGGTCAAATGCTTGTACTTGCGCCGCATGAAGGGCTTGTATCTTCGGAAACTTGGCTTGCCGTTCGTAAAAGGTTTTTAGGTAATGAAACTTTTGGAGGTAAGCGAAGGTCAAAATCCACATGGCTTGCCGGAAAAATCAAGTGCGGTCGGTGTGGTAAAGCACTTGTAGGTGTACACGGCAACGGCTATTCGGAAACTTTATACTTTCGTTGTCAGAAACGTGTCCAAAACAAAAGTTGTAAAGGTTGCGGAACGATACGAGTACGGGATTTAGAACAATTCATTTACGGCGAAATGCTGAAAAAAATGGGCGAGTTTCAAACCCTTACAGGTGGCAATCCCATGAAAACCAATCCCAAGCTAACCGCGTTGAATGTTGAACCTACACAAGTGGAAACCAAAATTGAAAAACTACTTGAAACCTTAACAGGTGCAAGCCCAACGCTCTTATCCTACGCCAACGGCAAAATTGAAGAACTGGACACAAGGCGGCAAGGATTGATGAAAGCCATAGCAGACATGAGCGCGGAAGTGGTATCGCAGGAAAAAATAACCCGTATAACCGACCACTTGGACAATTGGGATACTGCCACCCTAGAAGATAGACGGCTTGTGGTGGACGGTCTTATGACAAAAATCCGCGCTACAAGTGAAAATGTCCAGATTGAATGGATAATCTGAACATTCTAGGGTTTATGTTATACATTTTTATGTTGTTGTACATTGTATACAGTGCTACACTAAGGTTGCGTAGTGGCAGGCTTAGCCTGTGGGTGTGGTGATGCTCTAAATCCCTACACTCTCCGCTGGGTGCTCGAACACCTTCGCGGTCACTACTCCTTTTTTGTTACCCGCAGATAATAACATACTTTTACATATGAATGCAAATTTCTTTTTGCTGTTGAAAAAAAATGGGAAAGCAGGTACATTATGTATGCAATAGGTTGACGAATTTTGCAGAAAAATAGGAGGATGAGGTTGTGGATAGAAAAAAATTCAAACAGCTTGTTGAAGAAAAACTCGAGAATTTATCCCGTGATGATTGTATGTTTTTTGCATGGCTTTGCGCGGTACGCGCCCTGCCGTTTTTATTTGGTGAAGGCACTCTTGAATATTGGGGGGAAAAGAAGCAAATTCACTTAATGTCAGTTCTGAAAGCGATAGATGTTTCCGCTGTAGTCAGGGGTAAAGTCACCGCCGCCAACGACGCTAACGCCGCCGCCTACGCCGCCTACGACGCTAACGAAGCCGCCGCCTACGCCGCTCGCACCGCCCGCGCCTGCGCCAACGCCGTCGCCTACACATACGCCGCCGCTCACGCCTACGCCGCCGCCGCCGCCACCCACGCTGCCAACGCTGCCGACGCCGACGCCCGTGCCGCCCGCGCCGCCGTCTACGCCGCCGCCTTCGACACACCTTTCGGTGCCGCCGCCGCTTCTTTCGTTAGTTATGATTCTTATCATTCAAGAATTCAAATGGAGTCTGTCATATTTCAAGATTTAGATAATTTGATTTCGGGCCGGCGTGGCTTTGAAGATAACATATCTTTATATGGGGAATGCCGGAATAATCTCCAAAGTTATTTACGCTCTAATGAAATGGGCTGTGCTTATTGGGCTGATTGGTATGCCCGCTTATTTGAAAATAAATTTATCCTCACGGAAGCTGAAAAAGAAGAAATATGTTTACGACTTAAAGTTCCGGGTGAAACTTTTCAACAAGGCGCAAAAGCCGTTGCGGATTATATGCAACGCATGAAAAATCAAGGTGTAGAATATATTCAACGGGAAACCCGGCTAATAATTTTGGGTTCCGCCGGGGCGGGAAAGACTTCTTTGGTGTGGAAGTTAGAAGGAAAGGAAGACCTCCCCGCTCCGGGAGATACCACATACGGGGTTGATACCTCTGTAAAATTAAATTTTAACAGCACAAAAACCCATGTTTGGGATTTTGGGGGGCAAGTCATTTATCACGCTTCCCATAAATGTTTTATGTCCGCCAACTGTGTATATGTACTTGTGGTAAATGCCCGAACCGCGGAAGAACGTGATATTGCCCGCATGAAATATTGGCTGGATACCGTACGCATCTACTCGGACGATAAAGCTAAGGTGTTCATTGTTATAAATGAATCCGACAAACGCCCGCAAAATCATGAAGACTTTGGTGGGTTAAGAAAAGAATATGAACATTTAGTGCAAGAAATTGCTTGTTTTGATATTGGAGCGGATAAAAAAGCGTTAGCTGATTTCAAAGATAGTCTGTCCGCTTATATACAAGAAGTAGGGCATAAAGCTTTTGGTAAAAAAGATGATTGCGCCATGAAAAAAATTATCGCTCTCTTTGAAAAAGGTAATAAAATCATCCCGGCGGAAAATTTAAAAGATATTCTGCATTCCTGCGAATTTAATACAGAAGAAGAGCAATCTGTTGTGAAAACATTATTTCATGAATTAGGGATTGCGCTGTCTTATGACTTCATGGAAGATTTTATACTTGACCCTGAATGGATTAGCCGCGGGGTATATAAGGTCATAGATTATTTGCATAAAAATCAAACTCCTTTAATTAGTTATGATGAGCTGGATTCTGTTTTTGCCGGTGAAACCAACGATTACCCAAAGGAAAAGCAAAAACATATACCGGATTTAATGGCGTATCACAAAATAGGCTGGTTAAGCAAAGATGATAACGATAAGCCTAACGGGCTTATTGTGCCCTGTACCGCGCCCCTGTTAAAGCCGGCTTATGCCGTTGTTAACGCTGAACCCGGCGGTCTTATGTTAAGGATAAACAGGGATGATATACAGGAACTTCCGGGTGATTTCTTCTATCGTTATATGTGCGAAAATCAGGGTAAAATAAAGAAAACAGATCATGGCAAATGGATGTTCTGGCAAACTGGAATGATTCTGTCGGACGGGCGAACCAACGCGCTTGTAGAACTTATTGAAAACAGAGGAATTGATATTACTGTTTGGGGTGAAGACAAACAGGATTATTACGATAAGCTGGAATACCGCGCCGAAACACTTATCAATGATTATCCCTTTACTATAGCGGAAAAGTTTACGAGACTGAGGCAGGACATGACTATAACCACCATTGCGTTATCACTTAAAGTTGCATCTATTGTCCAAGAAATAATAGGAATATTTACGTAAGCGGTAATCTTTCAAGCCGTGTGGCGACAGGTATTACAAACAACAATAAAAGGCTTCCTTGCCGTGGTTCATTCCGGGACGGCAAGGTAAGCCTTTTGGTACCTTGTTTTTCCTATTTGATTGTAGTGCTCACAAATACCTTGTACAGAGTGTCTTTACAGCCAAGTGGTTCCAATATAAGTGAACAGCGGTGAAACTGTCGAGATGACCATCTCTTTCAGGAATAAACGCCCCTTGCGCCACCCGCGCGGTGGATATGTGGGGCAATTAAATGCGGTGCGTTTATTCCCTGCGTGCAATATATCCGAAATAAATTTCGATGTCAAGTGTTTTTTTACATATTGGTGTGTCAAATTAAATATTCTATCGGCAGTTAGCTTATCTTCTTCTCCAAGTACCACTGTCGCCGTCTTGGTCGGTTATGGTTATCATGTCACCTTCTATTAAGTACGAGAATTCATAAGTACCCGATTGTTCACCATCTACGCTCATACGGTTGTTTTCAAATACTGTGTATCTGCCGGATTCGTTAAAGGCGTATTCAATTACTCTGCCGTCTGCGAAAAATTCAATGTCGCCGTCGTTTGTGAAGTAGTAGATATATCTGCCCGATACATATTCCCATCTTCCGATAAGAGAACTGTCTTCAACAACGACATTGTTATTTACGGTGCCGGCTCTTCTCCACGTACCTCTGTCGCCGTCGTGGTCGGTTATTGTTAGCATGTCGCCCGAAATTGAGTACGTAAATTCATGAGTACCGGTCTGTTCGCCTTCTACACTCATTCGACCATCGCCTATTATCGTATATCTTCCGGGTTCGCCATAAGCGTATTCAATTACTCTGCCGTATGCGAAAAATTCAATGTCGCCGTCGTTTGCGAAATAGTGAATAAATACGCCCGATACATATTCCCATCTGCCGACAAGGGAATTGTTATCACCGCTTTGTTCGGGAACGACGCTTGAAGGATTGCTGACGTCATCTACAATACGGCACGCGCTCATTAAAATACAAATCAATGCAACCATCCCGATAAGTACAAAAACTTTTTTCATTTTTACCTCCATAAAGTTTATTTGCTTCATGAATTATATCATACTGTGTATTTTCCAACAATCAAAGGCAATCAAAAGCTTATGGTAAAAATAAACTTTATGTTGTGGTGCGATTACTTTACCCCTTGATAACCTTTTTGTGGAATGCTAGAATAATTCTGAGAAAATATTCCGCAAGGGAAGGGAGTTATTTAATGCTTAACAAAAAAAGTGTAAATGACATTAATGTAAAAGGAAAACGGGTGCTGGTGCGCTGCGATTTCAACGTGCCGATTATTGATGGTAAAATAACGGATGAGAGTAGAATTTTAGGTGCATTGCCTACGTTAAACAAATTAATCAAAGATGGCGGGCGATTGATTCTATGCTCGCACTTGGGTAAGCCGAAAGGACCGGATGCATCGGCATCGCTTGCGCCCGTTGCGGAAAGATTGAGCCAGCATTTGGGACAGACTGTGCAATTTTTGGACTGCGACTGCGTGATTTGTGACGATTGCCGAGAAAAAGTGGATGCGTTAAAAGACGGCGAAGTCGCGCTTTTGCAAAATACACGTTTCCGCGCGGAGGAAAGCAAAAACGAGGACACGTTTTCAAAAGACCTCGCTTCGATTGCAGACGTTTATATAAATGATGCCTTTGGTTCGGCACACAGGGCGCATTGTTCCACCGTTGGTGTAACGAAGTTTGTTAATGAAACAGCGGTCGGTTATCTGATGGAAAAAGAGTTGAAATTTCTCGGAAACGCCATAGAAGAACCCGTTCGCCCGTTTGTAGCAATTCTTGGCGGTGCGAAAGTTTCCGATAAAATTCAAGTTATAAATAAACTTTTAGACAAGGTAGACAAGCTGATTATCGGCGGCGGAATGGCTTATACATTCTTTGCGGCACAAGGTTACGGCGTTGGAACGTCACTTTTGGAAAAAGACAAAATTGATATTGCAAAAGAAACAATGGCGAAAGCAAAAGAAAAAGGCGTTGAGTTGCTTCTTCCCGTAGACACCGTTGTTGCAAAAGAATTCGCGAAAGACGCGGAATATAAGACCGTTCCGTCAAGCGGCATAGAAGACGACTATATGGGCTTGGATATCGGAGAAAAAACACGCGAGCTTTTCTCAAACGCAATCAAGGAAGCAAAAACCGTAATTTGGAACGGGCCTATGGGTGTTTTCGAGTTCCCGAATTTCGCAAAAGGAACGCTTGCGCTTGCACAAACCCTTGCCAGCATGGACGACGCAACCACGATTATTGGCGGCGGAGATAGTGCGGCGGCGGTAAATCAATTAGGTTATGGTGATAAAATGTCGCATATATCTACGGGCGGCGGTGCGTCGCTTGAATTCCTTGAAGGCAAGGAATTGCCCGGAGTTGTTGCTGTACAAGACAAGTAAGGGGGAGCGGTATGAGAAAAAAAATGGTTGCAGGCAACTGGAAAATGAATCTTAGCTCCACAATAGCTGAAAAATTCACAAGAGAAATAAAAGATAAAATTGACACTGATGCCGTTGATGTCGTAATGTGCGTACCTTTTGTTCATTTTAATATGATAAGTGAAATTCTCAAAGACACAAAAATAAAAGTCGGCGCACAAAATATGCATTACGCTGACGAAGGCGCGTACACAGGCGAAATTTCCGGCAGAATGCTTGCGGCAATGGGTGTGAAGCATGTAATAATCGGTCACAGCGAACGCCGTGAATATTTTCGCGAAACCGATACCGAAGTAAATTTAAAAGCCCTTAAAGCCCTGCAAAACAATTTAACCCCGATTATCTGCATTGGCGAAACATCGAAGCAACGCAAATCCGGGCGCACATTTAATATAATCCGTAAGCAACTTGCGTTTGCAATCGACGAAATGTCGGCGGAAGATATTACTAAAGTCGTAATTGCATATGAGCCTATTTGGGCAATCGGCACGGGCGAAACAGCCACATCGGAACAAGCCGAAGAAGTTTGCGCATTAATTCGCAAGCAAATTAATACGCGTTTCGGGAATTGGTCTTCCGACAACGTGCGAATCCTTTACGGCGGAAGCGTCACCGAAGAAAATGCGAAAGAGCTTTTCACCATGCCGAACATAGACGGCGGTTTGGTTGGTGGCGCAAGCTTAAAGCCAAGCTTCGAGAATGTGGTGCATTATGACAGATAAAAAAGAAACCGTTGTCCTGATGATTCTTGACGGCTTCGGTATTAGTAACGAGAAAGAATCAAACGCGATTAACCTTGCGGAAACCCCGCATCTTGATTGGCTGATGGAAAAATATCCATGCGAAGAAGGCGCGGCCTCGGGATTAGACGTTGGCTTGCCCGACGGACAAATGGGAAATTCCGAAGTCGGTCATACAAACATTGGCGCGGGGCGCGTTGTTTATCAAGAACTTACGCGAATAGCCAAAGAAATCGCTGACGGCGATTTTTTTGAGAATGAAGTTTTAAAAGGCGCGGTAGAAAACGCAAAAACGAATAATACTGCGTTGCATTTGTATGGGCTTCTTTCCGACGGTGGCGTTCACAGTCACAATTCGCATTTGTATGCGCTTTTGGAAATGGCAAAACGTAGCGGATTAACGGATGTTTATATACACGCATTTCTTGACGGGCGCGATACTCCGCCCGCTTCCGGTTTCGATTATATAAAAGAACTTGAAGCGGAAATGAAAAAAATCGGTGCTGGGAAAATTGCTACTATTTCCGGGCGTTATTACGCGATGGACAGAGACAACCGCTGGGAGCGCGTTCAGCTTGCATATGACGCGCTTGTCCAAGGCAAAGGAGCAACTGCCGCAACTGCAACTGAATGCATGGAAAAAACCTATGCCGCCGGTATAAATGATGAGTTTGTTGTGCCTACGATTATATTAAACGACGGCAAACCAACCGCAACAATCAAAGCAAAAGACTCTGTTATTTTTTACAATTTCCGCCCCGACAGAGCGAGGGAAATTACCCGTGCCTTTTGTGATGCGGATTTTGACGGTTTTACGCGCTCGGGCGGGTTGCTTCCTTTATACTACGTTTGCTTCACTGAGTACGATACAACAATTTCAGGTAAACACGTTGCGTTTCACGCGCAGTCTATGGACAATGTTTTAGGAAAATATTTGGCAGACAAAGGGCTTACGCAGTTGCGTCTTGCCGAAACGGAAAAATACGCACATGTTACGTTTTTTTTCAACGGCGGAAACGAAGCTCCCTACGATGGCGAAGACAGAATTCTTGTGCCTTCGCCAAAGGTTGCCACATATGATTTAATGCCCGAAATGAGTGCGCCCGAAGTTGCGGATAAACTTGTTGAAGCAATCGAGTCGAATAAATATGACCTGATTGTCGTAAATTTCGCAAACTGCGATATGGTCGGGCACACGGGCGTTATTCCCGCGGCGATTGAAGCGGTTCAAACGGTGGATTCCTGTGTGGCAAAGGCAATGGATGCGATGCTGAAAACAGACACACGCATGTTCCTTTGTGCTGACCACGGAAATGCCGATAAAATGCTTGACGAAACAACCGGCGGGCCTTTCACCGCTCACACAACAAACCCTGTTCCGTTTGTGCTTTTCAACTGCGGTGACACAAAACTTTCACCCGGCGGTAGGCTGGCAGATATCGCGCCAACCCTGCTTGACTTGATGGGGCTTCCAAAGCCGCCGGAAATGACGGGGAAATCATTATTGGTAAAATAAAAATAATCCCAAGGAGGAATAAAAAATGCTTAAAACATTTATTGAAATCGTAGAGGTTCACGCGCGCGAGATTATGGATTCACGCGGAAACCCTACAGTGGAAGTTGAAGTAATTGTAGAGGATGAGGGCGGAAAGCTTTCAAGCGCAGTTGCGGCTGTGCCTTCGGGTGCGTCAACGGGTGCATTTGAAGCCGTGGAACTTCGTGACGGCGGCGAACGTTATCTCGGGCTTGGCGTTGAAAAAGCCGTTGATAATGTAAATGACATTATCGCGGACGAAATTTGCGGAATGAACGCTCTTGACCAAGTTGCCATCGACATGAAAATGCTTGACCTTGACGGCACACCAAACAAAGAAAAACTTGGCGCGAACGCTATTCTTGGTGTTTCGATGGCTGTGGCAAAAGCCGCCGCCGCCGCGCTTCGTATGCCTTTGTATCAGTATCTTGGCGGGTTCAACGCAAAACAACTTCCCGTTCCCATGATGAATATTTTGAACGGCGGAAAACACGCCGACAATACAGTGGATTTCCAAGAATTTATGATTATGCCGGTTGGTGCGTGTTGCTTCAAAGAAGCTTTGCGTTGGTGTGCAGAAATTTATCATGCGTTAAAGAAAATTCTTAAAGCTCGCGGTCTTGCGACGGCACTTGGCGACGAAGGCGGTTTCGCGCCGAACCTTGCCACCCCCGATGATGTTCTTGATTTGATTCTTGAAGCTGTGAAAAAAGCCGGCTATGAGCCGGGTTCGGATATCCGCATTGCCCTTGACGTTGCTGCAACGGAATTATACGGCGATGCGAAAAAGAACGGCAAAGAAGGTATGTATTACTTTGAAGGCGAAAGTAAAACATCAGGCAAAGAAGTGTATCGCACAGCCGAAGAAATGGTCGCGCTTTACGAAGCTCTTTGCAAAAAATATCCCATTATTTCAATTGAAGACGGTCTTGACGAAGAAGACTGGGATGGCTGGAAACTTCTCACCGACCGCATTGGCGACCGCGTACAAATTGTTGGCGATGACCTCTTTGTTACAAACACAGAGCGTTTGCAACGCGGCGTAGACACAGCAACAGGCAATTCCATTTTGGTAAAAGTAAACCAAATCGGCACATTAACAGAAACCTTCGAGACGATGAAACTTGCACACCGCAATAACATGACAACAATAGTTTCACACCGCTCCGGCGAAACCGAAGACGCAACCATTGCCGACATCTGTGTAGCAGTAAACGCCGGACAAATTAAAACAGGCGCACCCGCCCGCTCTGACCGGGTAGCAAAATACAACCAACTCCTTCGCATAGAAGAAGAGCTGGATGAAGTAGCCGAATATCCCGGACTTGGTGCCTGGTTTAATCTGAAAAATAAATAATAATAGTACCGTCACGATATTGTAAAAAAATACCGTGGCGGTATTTTTTTTGCGAGGAGACACTGCATGCGAGTATTAAATTGGCATGATAATATGAACAATCCCGTACCCACATGGTATCTCAATAATTATTGTTAACTATTTGCGACAATTGGTTGACAAATAAAAAACCTCTATGTACAATAAGGAAAATTTGTACATGGAGGTTTTTTATGGAAGCGGAAGCAAGAAAAAATTTTGCAGTTCGTGACATCTGCTACATAGGCATTTTTGTGGCGATTATTGTGATTTGTGCGGTTGGTATTCCCTTGATGGGGGTGCCGTTTACTCTACAAACATGGGGAATTGCTTTGGCAGGTATGATTCTTGGACCCAAAAAGGGTGTTATTGCTGTTGTGATTTACATTTTACTTGGAGCTGTTGGTGTTCCTGTTTTTTCGAATTTTCGAGGCGGATTAGGCGTTATCATGGGTGCAACAGGCGGATTTATTGTTTCGTTTCCCGTTATAGCGTTTATGACAGGGTTCTTTGCCAAGAAGGGTAATATATTTCTATTATTTGCGGGGCTTCTTGCGGGAGCGGCTATAAATTATATATTTGGGATGGTTTGGTTTTCCGTTGTAACGCAGAATACTATACAAGCGGCTTTTGCGATTGCCGTTGCGCCGTTTATTCTGCCTGATATTATTAAAATGGCTACGGTTATTATTATCGGAAAAAGCATTCAGACGGCATTGAAAAAAGCAAAGATTGCGCCTTGACATCAGCGAGTACAATAGTTTACAGTTCGTTTGCAGGCTTTCTGCAAGAGAGGACGTTTCTGATTTGTACACCCGCGTAAAAAATCTATATCGCAATACGTCTGATTTTATGGAAAAAACCGTTACGATTGGCGGATGGGTTCGCACGTCGCGAAGCAGTGGGAATTTGTGTTTTATTGAATTGAACGACGGAAGTTTTTTTAAGCCCGTCCAAGTTGTTCTTGAAGGGACGCTCGCAGAGATGAAGCTTGGGGTTGGCTCTTGCATTACGGTAATCGGAGAAGTTGTGAAAAGCCCGGGAGCCAAGCAACCGTTTGAAATTAAGGCTTCTTCCGTGCATTTGGAAGGTTCATGTCCTCCTGATTATGTTTTACAGAAAAAACGGCACGGGTTTGAGTTTCTTCGCACAATTTCGCATTTAAGGCCGCGGACAAATACTTTTGCGGCTGTTTTTCGTGTGCGTTCTGTTGCGGCATACGCGGTTCATGAATTTTTTCGGCAAAATAATTTCGTTTACGTCCACACGCCAATTATAACGGGCAGTGATTGCGAAGGTGCGGGAGAGATGTTCCGCGTCACAACACTTCCGCCGAGCGAGGCGGATTTTTCGCAAGACTTCTTCGGAAAAGAAGCACATCTTACCGTGAGCGGTCAACTTGCCGTTGAGCCGTTTTGTCTCGCGCTTCGTGATGTGTACACCTTCGGGCCGACCTTTCGCTCGGAGCCGTCCACAACAACAACTCACGCGGCGGAATTTTGGATGATTGAGCCGGAAATGGCATTTGCCGACCTTGTCAATTATCTTGAAACAGGCGAAGCAATGCTAAAATTTATAATAAAATATGTTTTGGAAAACGCACAAGAGGAAATGGAATTTTTTAACGAATGGATTGAGAAGGGCTTGCTTGACAGGCTTTACGCCTTGGTTGATGCAAGATTTGCCCGCTGTTCGTATACAGAAGCAGTTGAAGTTTTGTCAACCGCTATAAAAGATTTTGAATATCCCGTAAAATGGGGTGCGGATTTGCAAACGGAACACGAGCGTTATCTTTGTGAGGAAATTTACAAAGGTCCTCTTTATATCACGGATTATCCGCGTGAAATAAAGGCGTTTTATATGCGCTTAAACGACGACGGCAAAACCGTAGCCGCCGCCGATTTACTCGTACCCGGAGTAGGGGAACTAATCGGCGGCAGTCAGCGCGAAGAGCGCGTTGACATTTTAGAAGAAAGCATAAAAAAATTCGGACTGAATCCCGAAGATTATGACTGGTATTTGGACTTGCGCCGTTTCGGTGGAGTAAAACACGCAGGATTCGGTCTTGGCTTCGAGCGGCTTCTAATGTATTTAACAGGCATGAAAAATATTCGCGACGTAATTCCGTACCCGCGAACCATCGGGCAGATGTTAATATGATGGATGCATTAATCATAGGCGGCGGGCCGGCGGGCGCAACAGCGGCGGTTTATATTGCACGGGCGGGTTTTAAGGCAACGATTATTTATAAAGATTATGGCGCGCTTGAAAAAGCGGAGCGTGTGGATAATTTTTATGGGTTTACGAAAATAAGCGGAAAGTCGTTGGTTGAAAAGGGGCTTAGACAGGCGCGACAAGCGGGCGCGAAAACCGTTCGCGGCGAAGTTGTGGGAATTTCCAAAGGTGAAAAAATAATAGTAAAAACGACAAGCACAGCCTACGAGAGTAAGACTGTGCTTCTTGCTGTGGGTGCAACCCGCCGTACTCCTAATATTCCCGGTCTTGGAGATTACGAAGGGCGCGGCATAAGCTATTGCGCCATTTGCGACGGCTTTTTTTATCGCGGAAAAAATGTCGCTGTATTAGGAAACGGCGCGTATGCTCTGCATGAAGTTGAAGATTTACTGCCGCTGGTTTCATCTGTAACGCTTCTTACGAACGGAAAAGAACCTACCGTAAATTTTCCCGATTCCGTAGAAATAAGAACGGAAAAAATCCGCGAAATAATCGGCGTAGAAAAATCGCAACTTTTATCAAAAACACCCGCAAAAATTTTGGATGGAGTAATTTTTGAAACAAGTGAAAAATTACAGGTTTCCGGTTTGTTTGTAGCGGAGGGGATAGCAGGCTCGTCGGAACTTGCGCGAAAAATCGGCGCGGCTCTTGATTCGCAAAACTCCGTAAAAATTGACAACGAACAATGTACAACTGTGCAAGGTCTGTGGGCGGCAGGGGACTGCACGGGCGGCTTAAAGCAAATTGTAAAGGCGGCACATGAGGGCGCGCAAGCGGGCATAAGCATAATAAATTTTTTACGTGGAAATTTTTAATTTATTGGACAAACAATATTATTTTATGTTATATTATATCGAGTTATGAAAATTATTCTGCCGGGGGGTACCCACGTTGACAATAGATATGCATAATACGCCGGAACTGAAAGCACGAATAAAAGTAATTGGCGTAGGCGGAGGCGGAAACAACGCCGTTGACCGCATGGTAGCCGATGCAATTGAGAATATCGAATTTATCTCTGCAAACACGGATAACAAAGCATTGGCGAAATCTAAGGCACCCACACGAATTCAATTGGGGGAAAAATTGACAAGAGGGCTTGGTGCGGGCGGAAAGCCCGAAACAGGTCGTCGTGCCGCCGAGGAAACACGCGATATACTTGCGAATGCCATTGATAACACGGATTTATTATTTATAACCGCCGGAATGGGCGGAGGAACGGGAACCGGTGCGGCGCCCGTAATAGCCGCTGTTGCCCGCGAAATGGGAATACTTACCGTTGGCGTAGTTACAAAGCCGTTTGCGTTTGAGGGCGGGCCGCGTATGCGTAACGCGCTTGCTGGTATAGCCGAACTTCGTAAAAGCGTTGATACATTGGTAATCATTCCCAACGAGCGGCTTCTTTCCATTGTGGGCGATGACGTTTCTTTGGTTGATGCGTTCCGACGCGCAGATGAAGTTCTTCATCAAGGTGTAATTGGAATAAGCGGTGTTATATTGGATGATGGGCTTGTAAATCTCGACTTCGCGGACGTAAGAACCGTTATGGAAGACCAGGGCGTTGCGCATATGGGAATCGGTCGCGCTTCAGGTAAAAACAAAATCGAAACAGCGATAAAAGAAGCCATAAACAGCCCACTGCTTGAGACATCAATAAGCGGTGCGAAAGCTGTAATAATCAGCTTCACGGGCGACCACAGCATGGGCTTGCGCGACTTATCCGCCGCCGCAAACTTTGTAGGTTCTGCTCTTGACCCGGACGCGGAAGTAATGTTCGGCGCGACGATAGACGACACCTTAAAAGACGAAGTACGCGTTACCGTTGTTGCGACGGGCTTAAACGAAGAAGCGGCTCTTTCTGCGGGAGCAAGCGCGAACCGCCGCCCCGTTGACCCATATCAAAATCATGGCATGGACGGCCCGCCGGATATTCAGGCGGCAATGGAAGAGCGCGAAGAGCTAAAACCCATTCGTGAATCAAATTTCCGTTTAATCAACGAAGACATTACCCCGCCGTTCCTTCGAGATTGGAAAAAACGCTCGGATAGATAAATTTCATTGTATAAAATTTAGCAAAAAGTCCAACCTAAATAAAAATTTAGGAAGGACTTTTTTTATGAGAAAATTTATATTATTTGTAATTGCCACAGTTTTTTTTGCGACGCCGGTTATTGCGGAGGTTTCAATTGACGCAAAAGCAAGCCTTTTAATGGAAGCAGAAACAGGTAAAATATTACATGAGTTTAATGCGCATGAAAAATTGGCTCCGGCGAGTGTTACGAAGGTTATGACAATGCTGCTTATCTACGAAGCTTTGGCGCAGGAGCGCATTAAATGGGATGATATTGTTACTGTTAGTGCGCACGCGGCTTCTATGGGCGGTTCGCAAATTTTTCTTGAACAAGAGGAGCGGCAAAGTGTACGCGATTTAACGAAGTCAATTGTAATCGCGTCCGCGAACGATGCCGCCGTAGCAATGGCGGAATTTATCGCGGGAAGCGAGGAAGCATTCGTTACACAAATGAACAATAAAGCGCGTGCGCTTGGCATGGAAAATACCATTTTCAAGAACTCTTGTGGTCTTGATGTGGATGGGCATTACACAACTGCACACGATATCGCGCTGATGTCGCGTGAGTTAATTTTAAAATACCCCGAAGTTTTTGAATACACAAAAATTCGGCTGGACAAAATCATGCACAGAACCGCTCGCGGTGAAGAAGAATTCGGGTTGACCAACACTAACCGCCTGATTCGCAGTTATTCCGGTGCTACTGGGCTTAAAACAGGTTCAACTTCGCAGGCTATGTACTGCATTTCCGCAACCGCCGAAAAAGAAGGTATGCAACTAATTGCGGTCGTTCTTGCCGCGCCCGATCCCGTAATTCGTTTCGACGGTGCAATGAAATTGCTGGATTTCGGCTACGCAAACTTCGCGTTAATTGCCAAAGAAGAAACCGGAACCCCCATGGGCGAAATCCAAATTTTCAAAGGCGAAACGGAAGCGTCACCCGTTGTGATAAAAGAACAAGTAAACATGCTTGCCCCCAAAGGCAAACACATCGTTCTTGACAGCGAAGTGAAAATCTTCGATCCGCTTGATGCACCCGTTTCGCAAGGCCACGCCGCCGGCGAAGTAATTTACACATGGGAAGGCGAAGAAGTAGGACGCAGCCAATTAATTATCCCGCAGGAAATTCCCAAAGCTTCCGTCACAACCATGACAGAGAGATTATTCCGAAGATGGTTTTTTGCAGACGCGTGAAAAAATAAGATAAAAAGAATGAACGCGAATTTTCGCGGATTTAACGGATTTTCGCGGATTGAAAATCAAAAATCCGCGTTAATCCGCAAAATCCGCGTTTAGTTTCTTATCAAAGATATTTAGAAGGAATAAAAAAATGTACGAAATGATTTTTAATAGAATCGTAGCTTCTGTTATAGCCGTGATTGCGTTATTTATTCTTACGCGTATGATGGGGAAAAAGCAAATCGCGCAGCTCAATTTTTTTGATTATGTAATTGGAATATCCATCGGCTCGATAGCTTCGGAATATGCGGTTGTGCGCGACATCCACATATCGGAAGGTCTTACCGCGCTAATCACATTTACCGTATTTTCGTTTGTATTTTCGTATATCTCCATGAAAAGTTACGCCGGCAGAAAAATTATGGACGGCGTTCCCGTAACGATTATTGAAAACGGAAAAATTGTATTCCGAAATTTGCGAAAAACGAAAATGAACATAAACGACTTTTTGGAAGAGTGCAGACAAAAAAACATCTTCGACATAGCCGAAATTGAGTTTGCGATACTGGAAACCAGCGGAAGATTAAGCGTTCAGCTAAAATCGCAGAACCGCCCGCTCACGCCGAAAGACATGCAAATATCCACAATTTATGAGGGATTATGCATAAATGTTGTAATCGACGGAAAAATTATTGCGGATAATTTGACATCGATCAACTTAAACGAAGATTGGCTGAATGCAGAACTCTCCAAACAATGCATTACCGGTTACTCCAACATTTTACTAGCCTATGTAGATACCTCGGGAGCACTGCACACCCATATAAAACAATAATAAAGCTTTTTGGGAAAGAGGGGTTCTCGAGAACCTTTTTTTTCTTAAAAAAGGTTCTCTCCCGAAGGTTTTTTATATCTTAACGCCCCTCAACGCCATTCTCGCGGCTTCTTGTTCGGCGTTTTTTTTGCTTGCACCTTTGCCTGTACCGATGACTTTGCCTTTGTGGGTTGCTTGTGCGGTAAAGATTTTTTTGTGTGCCGGGCCGATTTCTTTTATTATAGAGTAAACGGCGGTTTCGTGGCTTATTTTTTGTAAGTGTTCTTGCAGAGTTGTTTTGTGATCCTTGTTGCTGCGGGTGGCTTTGTCAGCTATAGGCTCGTATAGGCGCAGGATTAGTGCGCGTACTTCTTCAAGCCCGCCGTCTAAATAAATCGCGCCGAATATTGATTCAAGAACGTCTGAAAGTATTGAGTCTTTTTCGCGCCCGCCTTCTGAAGCTTCGCCCTGACCCAGTAAAATAAAAGTACCAATGCTTAAATCACGCGCAAGGCTCGCCAAGCTGGACTCACGAACCAAAGCGGCGCGTTTTTTTGTTAAATCGCCTTCAGACATTTCGGGATAACGATGATATAAAAAATCGCTTATACAAAGCTCAAGCACGGCATCGCCAAGAAATTCCAGACGTTCGTTGGATTCCAGCGGGTTCAGCTTTTGCTCGTGTACAAACGATGCGTGTGTTACGGCATGTTTAAGCAGGCTATGACGCTTGAACGTATAGCCTAAATTTGTTTGAAGCTGGTCGCTCATGAATTTAACGCTTTTTTCACGTATTCGGCGGCATCGCCCACGGTTTTGATCTTTTCCGCGTCCTCATTGGAGAATTCCATGCCGAAAACTTCTTCCAACTCCGATATTATTTGGAAAATATCAAGCGAATCCGCGTTTAAATCCTCAGTGAATCTTGTTTCTTCTGTGATTAATTTCTTTGGTTTATTCATTTGTTCCGCAATAACGTCTCTTATTTTTTCAAACTCCATTTAAAAGCCCCTTTACATTTGATATTCAACACATTGCCTGATGGCGTTTTTTATCGCAAGCGCGTCCGACGAGCCGTGCGCCTTAACTACAAGTTGATTCAATCCCAAAAACGGTGCGCCGCCAACTTCGCGGTAATCGAAACGTTTTTTAAGACGCTTGAACGAGCCTTTTGCCATAAGCGCACCTATTTTTGAAACGGTGGTTGCCATAAGTTCTTCTTTTACCATACCCATCATTGATTTTGCAAAACCTTCGGCAAATTTTAATAAAACATTTCCGGTGAAACCGTCGCAAACGGCAACATCCACTTCGCCGGAAAGAATTTCGCGCCCTTCAATGTTTCCCGCGAAAATAAAATTTCCCGCGTAAGCAAAATTCTCGATAGAACCGGGAGATATTTCACTCAATAAAGAAAAGGCTTCTTTTACTGCCGCGTTGCCTTTTTCATCTTCCGTTCCCACGTTAATAAGCCCGACACGCGGGCTTTCAATTTTCATACATTTTTGCATATATTCCGCGCCTAATTGAGCGAATTGCGCCAGATACGAAGGCTTGCAATCCATATTCGCACCGCAATCCATAAGCAGAACATGACCTGTTTTTGTAGGAAGAAGCGTACCCAACGCGGGGCGTTCTATGCCGGGTTTTCTGCCGATAATAACTGTCGCGCCCGTAAGAAGCGCACCTGTTGAACCTGCTGAAACAAAACCCGAGGCATTGCCTTCTTTCACATATTTCAAGCCCATCACAATAGACGAATCCTTTTTTCTGCGGAAAGCAAGAGTGGGCGATTCATTTGGCTCAATCACGGTTGGGGCGTGAATTATCTTCATTTCCCGGTACTTCTTTACTTCCCCGCGGAGAATATTTTCGTCACCAAAAAGCACGGGTTCAACAAACGGATAAGCTTCCATTGCCGACGCCGCGCCTTCTACCATAGCCGCGGAACCTAAGTCGCCGCCCATTGAGTCTATCGCGATTGTTAATTTTTCCATGCGATAAGCTTTAATTATTCAGCTTTTTTGAAAACTTCGCGTCTGTCGTAAGAACCGCAAGACTTGCACATATGGTGTGACTGAACAAGTTCGCCGCATTTATTGCACGGCACCAAGTTTGGCATGGCTATTTTCCATGTTTGCGCGCGTCTTTTGTTGCGGCGTGCTTTTGATGTTTTTCCTTTTGGACAAATCATTACTGAAACCTCCCGAAAATTTAATCACAGAGCATTATAATCAACCAAGCATTGCACTGTCAATATATTACTGTAATAAATGCGTGCATCAAATGCAAAATAAATCAGAGGTGAATTTAAATGAGATTTGTTTTTTTATTTTTTTTAACAATTTTATTCGCAAGTCAAACTGTTTTTGCGGGAGAAAGCTGGGGGATTTATTTCCCGAAAGACGGAGGAAGACCCGAAGCCAACGCAACTGCCGAACAATTATTGCAGTATGATGCGTATTTTATGGGGAACGAGAACGATAAGGTTTTATATATGACCTTCGACGCGGGCTATGAAAACGGTTTAACAGCGGGAATACTGGACGTATTAAAAAAACACAAAGTACCGTCGGCGTTTTTTCTGGTGGGAGGTTACATTCGCGACGAGCCGGAGCTAATCAAACGAATGGTTGCCGAAGGGCATATCGTTGCGAACCACACCATGACTCACCCCGATATGAGCAAAATTTCGGATTTACAAACTTTTGAAAAAGAACTTTCTCGCGTTGAAGAAATCTACCGCGAAGTAACCGGTGAAGAAATTCCGAAATTTTATCGTCCGCCGCGAGGCATTTACAGCGAAACAAATTTAAAACACGCACAACAACTCGGTTATAAAACAATTTTCTGGTCTACCGCGTACAAGGATTGGGAAGTCAACAACCAACCGTCAAAAGAAGAAGCATTTTCAAAACTTCTTCCGCGAACGAAGCCGGGTTCGGTTATTCTTCTTCACAATGTTTCAAAAACCAACGCCGACATTTTAGATGAATTAATTTCACGCTGCAAAGAAATGGGTTACAAATTTGAAAGTCTTTATCATCTTGTAGGAAAATAAGTATTGCTATTTATTCGCGAATACACTATAATCACGGGCGTTGTGAATTGTTAGCAAATTGTTAGAAAGAGGATGATTATGGCTGTGTTGTTTAATATTTTGATGGTAGTGTTTTTGATTGGCTGTATTGGGCTTGTGGGTGCGATTCTTTTGCAGAAAAAGCGTAGTGCGGGTGGCATGGGAAGTATCACGGGCATGGGTAATGTTGCGGATACTTATTGGGACAAAAATAAACGCCGTTCAGCGGAAGGCGCGCTTGAAAGGTGGACAAAAATCGGCGCGGTATTTCTTGCGATTTTGGCGGTTGTGCTTTGTCTTCCTATTTACGGATAATTATTGCGACATCACCAAATTATGATAATCGCCTGTTAACGCCATAAGTTCTTCGTGTGTGCCGGACTCGGCTATTTGGCCGCGGTCTACCACCATGATTAAATCTGCGTGTTGAATTGTAGACAAGCGATGCGCTATTATGAAAGACGTTCGGCCTTGCAGGAGACGGTTAAGCCCCTCTTGCAAGGCCTTTTCTGTGCGCGTGTCTATGTTTGATGTGGCCTCGTCAAGGATTAATATACGCGGGTCTGCAAGAAGTGCGCGGGCAAAAGAAATTAACTGGCGTTGCCCCACGCTTAAACGGCTTCCGCGTTCGTTTACTTCGGTTTTATATCCGTTTTCGGTTTCCACTATGAAATCGTGCGCGCATACGGCTTTTGCCGCCGCGATTACTTCTTCATCCGTGGCATTTAAGCGGCTGTATCGTATGTTTTCCATTATTGTGCCTGAAAATAGAAAGCTGTCTTGCAGCATTATTCCCATTTGCCCGCGAAGCGAAGCGAGCGTTGCATTTGTGATATCGAAATCGTCGATTAGGACTTGCCCCGCGTTTAATTCGTAGAAACGGGAAAGAAGATTTACAACGGTGGTTTTTCCCGCACCCGTAGGACCGACAAGCGCGACGGTATTTCCCGCTTCGCAGGTGAAGCTCACGTTATCCAAAATTTTTTGACCCTCTTCGTAACTGAAATCCACGTTTTTGAATTCTACGCGACCTTTTATTTTTGGCATTGTTACTGCGCCCGGTTTATCTTTCACCAAAACAGGTTCGTCCAGAGTTTCAAAAATTAATTCAAGATAACTCATGTTTGTTACAAGCGAATTGTAAAATGCGGAAATATTGCTAATGGGCATCCAAAAACGATTGAAGTACATGACAAAAGCCACAAGAATTCCAACTGTAAGCGTTCCGCCCGTTATCATTCCGACCCCAACTACATATAAAAACGATATGGTGAAAATGCTGATGTGTTCAATGCTTGGGCGCATTAAAAATATAATCGCTACGCCTTTAAGCCACGTTTTTCGAACACTGTCGGAAACATCCGCGAAAATTTCTTCGTTTTCCGCCTCTCGCGCAAACGATTGTGTAATTTTCACGCCCGCTATACTTTCATGAATATACGCATTCAAATTGGATTGCTTCGCGCTGATTAATTGCCACGCCTTGCGATTCTTAACACGAATAAAGAAAATCACACCAAATAAAAGAGGCATTCCAATCAGCGAAACAACAGATAAGCGAACGTCAATCATTAACATCATCGCAACGATTATTCCCAGCGAGAGAAGGTCTGTGATTACGGTTATCAGCCCGTTTGAAAGCATTTCACTAAGCGAATTTATGTAATTCACAACACGCACAAGAATTTTCCCATGCGGGCGCGAATCGAAATAACTAAACGGCAAACGTTGTAAATGTTCAAATAAACCCATCCGCAAATCGCGAATCACACTTTGCCCGACCTTTGCCATTGCCGCAATCCGATATCGCATGAAAAAAACATTCAAGATTATCGTGCCAAGCATAAAACCCGCAAGTAATAAAACCAACCTAACATCGCCCGCAGGAATAGCCTCGTCCATAACAATCATGATAAGCGCGGGAGCAAGAAGCCCCAGTGCACTTGATGTTATCGTAAATAAAAACGTAAACCCAAATTCCCGCCGATACGGCCGGATATATTTCCCAAGCCGCATTAAATGGTTGAATTTGAATACGCTTTTTTCATCCAATGTTTCATCTATGCGGAATGTATTACGCGCCATATGGAGTCACCTCTGTTTGTTCTAAGAAAAGTTTTGCGTAGTATCCGTTTTGTTGCATGAGTTCATCGTGGGTGCCGCGTTCGGTTATCTCGCCTGCGGATAATACGAGGATTAAATCTGCATCTTTTACGGAGGACAGGCGGTGTGCTACGATAAAAGTTGTGCGATTTGAATCGTTATTTAATTCCGCGAGGGCAGATTGAATTCTGTGTTCGGTTTCGGTGTCAACGGCGGAGGTTACGTCGTCGAGAATCAGAATCGACGGGTTTGTTGCCACCGCGCGCGCAAGAGAAATGCGTTGTTTCTGCCCGCCGGAAAGACCTACGCCGCGTTCACCTACTATTGTGTCGTAGCCTTCGGGCATCTCAAGGGCGAAATTATCTGCGTCTGCTATTTCGGCGGCTTTATAAATAACATCCATCGGTGCGTTGGGTACACCAAACGCAATATTTCCCTCCACCGTATCGGAATAAAGAAAAACATCTTGCATGGCATAAGAAATTCCGCGCCGCAATTCGGGCAAGTTATACGCCTTAACATTCACGCCGCCAACAAGTACTTCTCCACGGCAAACATCATAAAACCTCGCAATCAAATTAACAAGCGTTGTTTTGCCCGAACCCGTTGCCCCTACGATTCCAATTGTCTGCCCCTTTTCCACACTAAAGCTAATATTTTTCAGAATCAATTCGGACGTTTCAAACGGTGTGTAATTGAAGCTCACGTTTTTAAATTCCACCGTCCCGGAATTAAAAGTTTCTTCTCCCTCCGATTCAACCATAATCGGCTGTTTCATCATTTCGTAAACTTTATCAATTGAAGTGGCGGCGTTTTGAGTGTCGTTTACCGCCCATGTGAAAATACGTGTTGGTGCGTCAATCATCCAAAGATATCCGCCAAAAGCAACCATTTGCCATAGTTCAAGGTGTCCGTAGATTGTTAGAAGTCCGCCGAAAAGCAAAAGAAGCCACGGAAGAAGTGCGGCGCAGGTTTCGATTACGGGAAAGTATTTTATACGAACTTTTGCGGCTTCCATGTTAGCATCAAAGAAATCGTTGTTTACTTGGGTGAATTTTTCGGTTTCGTGCGCTTCTTGTGTGAAAGCCTTTACAACGCGGTTTCCGCTGATATTTTCACCGCACATCGAATTAAGATTTGCAAATTGTTCGCGTACATTCCGAAACGCCGGGCGAACCCCCTTCGATTGCTTGAGCGCGGCATAGATTACAACAGGCGTTGTAAGAAGCATTGCAAAAGTAAGCGGCAAGCTAATTGTAGACATAATTATAACCGCCGCGATATAAAGCTGAACATGCTCGATAACCATGTAAATTACAAACGCGACAAAATGCCGAATCGCTTCAAGGTCTCCGGTCATGCGCGACATGATATCCCCTACGCGGTTTTTATCAAACCACGAAAAACTCTGCATATGTAATCTGTGATAAACATCACGCCGCAGATTAAATAAAATTTTCTGCGAAGTGTGTTCAAACATCATCGCAAAAAAATACCGCGAAATCGAGCGGTACACTGTAATCACAATCATAATGGTAAGATATCGCGGCAAAAGTTCGTGCTGGCCGTCTTGAATTACATTTTGCACAATCAATCCCGCAAAAAGCGGATTAACCAGCATAAGCCCGACATTAACCGTGTTTATCAAAAGCCCGATAATCAGACGCCACTTGTACCGCATCACATATGGCAGAAACCATTTAACCGCCCGCACAAAATCAATCCCTTTCCGCGATATTATATTCCATCTTACAAAATTTTAAATCTATTTTTACAATAATCAATCAGCCCGTCATTTTTCATGCGTGAAAGTTCACGCGATAGCGCGCTTCGTTCTACGTTCAAATACTCTGCCATAATATTTCGGTTGATGGGCAGAATAAATGTGCGGCTGTTTTTTTCATTTGAAATAGTTGTTAAGTACGTCATAATTTTTTTGCGAACGGTGGGTTCAAGAAGGCAGTTAATGCGCTCGTGAAGTTCGATGCCTTTATCGGCGATTATTTTGATGTAATCTTGTAACAGTTGTTCGTGGTGATGGCATTTTTTTTCGCAGCCCGCAAATAATTGATTGAATGGGAACATTAAAACGGTTGTATCGGTGGTTGCCTGCACTGTTAAGGGGCTTACACGCCCCGGGCTTGCTACAAGCAAAACACCGATTGCACCTCCTTTTTCCACCATTGTAATAATAATTTGTTTACCCGACGCATCCCATTTTATCGAATGCGCACTTCCTTCAAGTAAAATTCCGAATTCGTTTGCAGTTGCCCCTGCTTCGATTATAAAATCGCCTTTTTTGAAATTTACTCTGCGAGCTTTAGCGCATGAAAAGAAAGCGTCCAAAAAATCTTCCTTAAATTTTGTTGCGTACGCAACAAAATATTTTTATTTTGTATAGTATATTATAAAAAAATGCAAAGGAGAAATTTCATGCGAAAATATTTTTTAATTTTACTTACGATTATAATTTTTGCGGGATGCTCTTCCGCTACGAAAAATGACACCGATGTCATTCGCGTTGCGGCAATGCGCGGGCCAACGGCGATGGGCTTGCTTCATTTGATGGACGAAAACGAGCGAGGTGCGGCGCGAAATAATTACGAATTTGAATTGCTTGGCTCGCCGGATATGGTTCCGCCGCTGTTGGTGCGGGGCGAAATTGACATTGCGGCTATACCCGGAAATTTGGCGGCGGTTCTTTATAATCGCGCAGATGTGCAGGCTCTCGCGGTTGTAACGCTTGGCGTGTTGCACATTGTTGACACAACAGACACAATACATTCTGTTGCGGATTTGGCAGGGCGCACGATTTACGCACACGGGCAGGGAATTACGCCGGAAATCGCGCTTAACTATGTTTTGGAGAAAAACGGTCTTACGCCGGGCGAAGATGTTACAATAGAATTCCGCTCTGAACACGCCGAAATTGCCGCGCTTCTTGAGCGAGGTGTTGCGGAAATCGCGCTGTTGCCAGAGCCGTTTGTAAGCACGGTGCTTTCGCGAATTGATGGGCTTCGTGTCGCACTGGATTTATCCGAAGAATGGAATCGAGTACAGCCAGACTACGGTTTAATAATGAGCGTAGTTATTTCGCGCCGAGAATTTCTTAGGGAAAACCCGGAAGCCGTTGCTGTTTTCATGGAGGAATATGCCGAGTCCGTTGCGTTTGTGAATGAAAATATTTCCGAAGCCGCACAATTTGCCGTTAACTTTGATTTAGTACCGGCCGTACCAATCGCCCAAGCTGCAATACCCCGCTCGAATATCGTATTTATGACGGGCGAAGAAATGCGGCAAAATCTCACCGGTTTCTATCGCGTTCTGTATGAAGCAAACCCCGAAACTCTGGGCGGCGCGATGCCCGGGGAAGATTTCTGGGGTGGTTGAGATTGAAACAGAGAGCAGTGAATATATTAAAAATCATCCCTGTAATTCTATTTTGGTTGCTTATTTGGGAAGGGGTTTCATTTTTAATTCAAAGCAATATTATAATTGTCTCGCCGCGTGTAACATTTGCGCGGCTTTTTGAGTTGGCTGTTACCGCGAATTTTTGGCAAAGTATTGGTACTTCTCTTGGACGAATTTTACGTGGGTTTTCGTACGCTCTTTGCGCGGGGGTTGTTCTTGCGGCTTTTTCTTCGAAAATTAAAATTATCGAAAGACTTTTTGTGCCGGCAATAAATGTAATAAACGCCGTGCCGATTGCGTCTTTCACTATTCTTGCGCTGATGGCATTTAATTCTTCAAATCTTTCGATTTTCGTGGCATTTGTGACGGTTTTGCCCATCGTTTTTTTCAACACGATGAAAGGAATCGAAAGCACAGACCCGCAGCTTTTGGAAATGGCAAATGTTTTTCAAGTTCCCGTGCACAAAAAAATTTTTTATATTTATTTAAAAACCCTCTCGCCTTTTGTGGCATCTGCCGCGACAACGGGTATTGGTTTCGCGTGGAAATCGGGCATAGCCGCGGAGCTAATCGGTCTTGTGAGCGGCACAATTGGATTTAACCTGCAAATCGCCAGAACTTCCCTTAACACAGCAAACCTTTTCGCATGGACAATCGCTATTGTTCTTCTTAGTTATATCATGGAGCATATATTTCGTTTTATTTTTAATAGGGTGATTAAGCAATGATTAAGATGAAAAATATTTATAAATCATTCGGAGAGCTACAAGTTCTGCGCGATATTTCTATGGATTTCAACGAAGGAATTACATGCTTAATGGGACAGTCTGGCGTTGGAAAAACAACGCTTGTTAATATTGTCGCGGGGATTCTTTCGCCCGATTCGGGCGAAATTATTGGAACGGAAGGCAAAAAAATTTCCGTCGTATTCCAAGAAGACCGCCTTTTAGAGTGGGAAACCGCACTAACCAACGTACTTTTCGTAAACAACAACCGCGAACGCGCTGTTGAATTATTAATGCAAGCCGGTCTTTCCGAAAATCTTCATAAAAAAACAGCCGAACTAAGCGGCGGAATGAAACGCAGGGTATGCCTGTGTCGCGCACTTATTGCGGAACACGACATACTAATCCTGGACGAACCCTTTAAAGGTCTTGATAGCGAAATAAAAATATCAATTATGCAAATGGTAAAGAACCACGCAAAAGGAATAACAATTTGCATAACCCACGACCAATCGGAATCAGAATTTTTGGGAGGGGAAATAAAAAACATTTAAATTAAAAAACATTATTGATTTTCTATTGCACCCATAAATACGGCAAATATAATCACAATTCAAAAACCCCCTTCGAATAATCATATAATCGTGGGGAGTTTTTCAATTTGTTAAACATAATTCGTTTGTGATATTATTTGTACAAAGGGAGTGAAAAAATGAAAGTAAATAAAAATTACGTAAACTTGCAGGAGAGTTATCTTTTTGCTGCAATCGGAAAAAAAGTGCGCGAGTATGCGGCGGCAAACCCGGACAAAACCGTTATACGAATGGGAATCGGTGATGTAACAAGACCGCTTGCGCCTGCGGTTATCAGTGCGATGCAAAAAGCCGTTGCGGAGATGGGTGTTGCAGAAACATTTCGCGGTTACAGCGATGACTACGGTTATGATTTTCTGCGCGGCACGATAAGTGATTACTACAATAAAAAAGGCGCGGAAATATCCGCGGCGGAAGTTTTCGTAAGCGACGGCGCGAAATGCGATGTTGCGAATATTTTAGATATTTTCGCGAGCGGCAGCACGGTGTTGGTTCCCAACCCTGTTTATCCGGTGTATGTAGATACAAACATAATGGCGGGCAATAAAATTATTTATGCCCCGGGAAATGAAGAAAATAATTTTTTGCCAATGCCGGACGAAAACGTGCAAGCGGATATTATTTACATTTGTTCTCCGAACAACCCAACAGGTGCGGTATACAGCGCGGAGCAACTGAAAAAATGGGTAGACTACGCAATAGACCAAAACGCGGTAATTTTATGTGACAGCGCGTATGAGGCATTTGTTCGCGGCGACCTTCCGACATCCATTTTCCAAATAGAAGGCGCTAAAAAATGCGCGATTGAATTTGGTTCGTTGTCGAAGACGGCAGGCTTCACTGGAACGCGTTGTGCGTACACAATTGTTCCCGCCGAACTTGAACGCGACGGCATGAACTTAAACAAAATGTGGAGCCGCCGTCAAAGCACAAAGTATAACTGGTTGCCATACATTATCCAGCGCGGCGCGGAAGCGGCATTTTTGCCGGAAGGTTTTGCACAAGGTAAAGCTAACATAGACTATTATATGAAAAATGCCGAAACAATCTCGACCGCGCTAAGCGAACTTGGTATTTGGTTTTCCGGCGGAAAAAACGCGCCGTATGTATGGTTAAAATGTCCGGGCGGGTTAAAAAGCTGGGAATTTTTCGATATATTACTTGAAAAAGCAAACGTGGTAGGAACACCCGGTGCGGGTTTTGGTTCGCAAGGGGAAGGATTTTTCAGACTTTCCGCTTTTGCAAGCAACGAGAATACCATTCTTGCAATGGAGCGCGTAAAACCGGTTATCGAATCGCTTAGATGAACAGCTTGAATGAAAACCAACTTTCAGCGGCGCGGCATTTGACGGGGCCAATGATGGTTCTTGCTGGGCCGGGAAGTGGAAAAACGGCCGTTATAACGGCAAGAGCGGCTTTTCTTGCAGAGAACAATCCGCACGGTGTTTTGGTTATCACGTATTCAAAAGCTGCTGCAAATGAAATGGTGCGCCGTTTTGAAAATTTACATCAAAACGGCGCAAGCCCCGTAACCTTCGGCACTTTCCACTCTGCTTTTTTTCGTATGCTACGAAAAAAAAATAACTTCGATGTAGGGCAAATTTTAAATGAATCCGAACGTCGCACCGCAATAAGAGGTTTTTTATCGGAGATGCAATACGAACCCGATGATGAAATGCTGTTGGCTTTACTTTCAGAGATGTCTCTTGTTCGCAACGAATTACATGATTTGAAACACTATCATTCAAAATCCATCGGCACGGATGATTTTATTATTCTCTGCAAAAATTACGAAGCATATAAAAAGCAAAAAAACAAAATCGACTTTGACGATATGCTTTGTTACACATATGAAATGCTTCAAAAAGACGCGGCTATGTTAAACTATTGGCGCGAAAAATATCCGTTTATAATGATAGACGAATTTCAAGATATAAACCGCGTGCAATATGAATCGGTTAAGCTTCTTGCTGCGCCGAAAAATAATATTTTCGTTGTAGGGGACGACGACCAAAGTATTTATCGTTTTCGCGGTTCGCGTCCGGAGTTTTTATTGAATTTCCCGAAAGATTTTCCGGAAACTAAGCAAATCACACTGGAAACAAACTATCGCTCTACGGATTCAATCATAAATTATGCAAATAAGTTGATTTCAAACAATAAAATAAGATATGATAAGAATATTTCAGGAACGGGAAAAAACGGGCCTGCTCCAATTATTTTTGTTGCCGAAGACCAAAACCAGGAAGCCGTATTAATTGCAAAGAAAATTCGCAAGCTTTGGAAACAAGGCGCGAATTTGGATGAAATCGCAATTACGTTTCGTTTAAATATACAAGCGCGAGCTTTTATGGATGCATTTTTAAATATGCACATCCCATTCAGATGCCGTGATGAAATGCCTAGTATTTACGAGCATTGGCTTGCGGAGGATTTGTATGCGTTTATGCGCGTTGCACGGCGACTTTCGTTGCGGCAAAAAACAGGCTACGACCCCGACGCGGTACGAATTGTAAATAAGCCCTTCCGTTTTATAAGCAAAGCGTTTTTGCAAAGCATAAAAAAGTACGACAAAAATCTTTTTACCGCGTACAAGCGCGACCCAACCTTGCATATCTCCACAAAAACGGGAATTGAGGAGCTTGAAGAAAATCTTTTCGTGTTGGCAAAAAAAGAAACTTCGGATGCGATACGCTTTATTCGGCAAAATATGGGGTATAATGGTCATATAATTTCCACCTGCGAATATAGGAAGCTAAACCACGCAGGATTATTCGAGATAGCGGACGAATTACAAGAAGCCGCAAAGCCTTTCGCAAACCCGTTGGATTTTATCAGTCACGCGAAAAACACGGCTGCGGCGGCAAAAGAACAAACAAAAACCGGTGAGTGTTGCACGCTAACAACCCTTCACAGCGCGAAGGGGCTGGAATTTGAGCGCGTGTTCGTGGTGGGCGTTGTAGAGGAAGTTTTGCCGTACATTCGCAGTAAAACCGCGGCGGAAATCGAAGAAGAACGCAGGCTTTTCTACGTTGGCGTAACCCGCGCTAAGCACGAGCTTTATCTTTCCGCGATAAAAACAAGATACGACAAGCCTGTGAAAACTTCAAGATTTATGAATTTTACAACATAATGGAGGTATGATAGTATGAGCAAGTGGATTAAAAAGCATAAGCAAACCTTGGCGATGGTTATAGCAATTTTACTTGCAATCCTTTTGGGGCTTGGCTCGGTTGCTATGTTCTTCGTACAATAGGAGTGTATATAAATGGACGACGAATTAAAAAACGGCGACCTGGACGGAATGGATGACCTTGAGGCGCAGTTAGCGGCACTTGGTATTTTCGGCGGTGACGATGACAATAGCAGCGATACGCCAGCAGACCCGTTTGCAGGGCTGGGTTTTGGCGATGATGATGACCCGTTCGCGGCACTGGAAGGATTGTCTGCGCCTTCGGCTCCCCCCGCACCGAAAGCCGCACCCGTCATAACACTTGATGATCTTGACGGACTGGATGGATTTACCACGCTTGATGACTTGGACAGTCTTGATGGTCTTGATTTTGGCGGGCAAAAAGAACCTGAGCCCGTTTTTAGCGGCGGCGGCGATGATTTAGATGCACAGCTTGAAATGCTGCTTATGGCAGACCAATCCGCCGATGCGAATTTTGAAATAAGAGACGTTTCTGTGTCGCCCACACAAACAGTGTATGACCCCGAAGTTGACGGTATGGGTTCGGTGCAGTATGTAAAAGGCGCGTATAAAAAAGAAGAAGAGAAAAAGACAAAGCTTTTTGCCGATATTTCATACGGTAAAATGGCGGCGACCTTTATAATAGGCTTTATACTTATTGTAATTAGCGCGATTACGTCGGTTCTTGCGATTAATGCCATGACGGGACAAAAGGCGCGCATTGATGCCCTTGCTCATTTTAGTTGCAATGAGCGTCCTCCGATTGAAATTCCCCGCGGTGTCGCAAACAACGCAAATTTTATTTATATAAACGAAAGGGATTTTATCGACGAACAGCCTTTTACTTTGTTGCGCATTTCTGCCGCATATTCAGGCACATTTATTTTCTTTGAAGAAAATTTCAACCCGGATGATTATAATATTTTATTATACAATCAAGCGCGGAATTTATATGCTCGCACAACCTTTGATATAATCGCCGCGCCCGACGAAGGAACGGTTTTAAAATTCGCGCCGCTTTCGGGTAATACATTATTTCTTACGCTTCATATTCAATGCAAAAATTCTCGTGAATACGTGCGGTTCAATTATCGTTTTAATAAGCCGCCTATTCATGATGTACCTGTGTTTATTAATCAGCCTGTAAAACTTGCGGGCGAGGACAACGGGATACTTGTGCGTCACGCCGTTTTTGACAGCGCGAGCAGTAAAATCCATTTCAGTTTCATGCCCGATTTGCAAGGTTCGGGATTCCGTTTAAATCCGGACGCCGAAGGCCCGATGATTGCACTTCGCGACAGGCAAACATTAATTCATCCTTTAACAAATGAAGACGCGATTGTTTCTTTTGATGATTTCGGCGTAGTAATTGGTGCGGCAACTTTCGGTTCAATTATCAGCCTTGAAGAAAACATCGAAGTTATTTTTAATGATTTATTATATTTTTATCCGAATCCGACCGTTGACGTAAGGCCATCAGAACTTTTCAGGCGCAAGGAAAATAATCTTCCGCCGCTTCCCGTTCAAACAGGAGCGTTAACGCTTTACCTTGAAGGTATGAAACAACAGGGAACCTTAATTGTAATGCCTGTACACGGCTTGGATGAAAATAATCGTCGCAGACCTGTGAACATGGAAATTTATCTTCGTGTAGACCTTGCCGACGGAAGCAATGTAATTATGCCGGGTATAGTAAATGTATCGCCGACCGGTGGCTCGGATATTCTTTTCGATATGCGACCTTTCGGGGCTCGCTTGATGGGCGTTGATATTTCACAGTATTCGTTTATTATTAATTCTGTGGAGTATACAGTACCGGCAGTTAGTGTGCCGATTCATGTTACGAGATTTCATAATATGCAAAGCATGAGGCGCTACGCTGCAGAATTAGCGGTAACCGAAGCGTTTTTGGGGCTTCTTGCGTATAAGTCGGGAGAAATCACGCGTGAGGGTATTGTCGGGCTTTCCCAGTCTTTACTGGATTCCGATGAATTGTTTGAAATTTTCGCATCTGCGGAATTTAACGGCCGCGCCATGTATACCACAACCGTTTCTGCCGGTGATATGTTAAACAATTACGATTATGTCGCAGTTATTGAAGTTTTGTGGGCCGCGGATGAGGGCGCGAATTTACAATACTTCCCCGAAATTTTTGAAGTTACCGCGCATAGCAACCAAGCTATTTGGTCTGTGGTAGACGTTCGCCGAAGATGATTCTTTCCCCCGATATTAAATTCGCTTTTGTGGGGGGGTGTTTGGTTGTGGCGTTGCTTTCCGGCTTTTGGTGCCGTGACAGAAAAGATTGGCTTTTCCTTATTGGCGGGCTTGTGTTTACTGTATTGTCGGATTCATACTTGATTGTTGAGCAGAAGCATCTTTCCGGTGTTGCAGTGTTTTGCTTTGTTCATGTTTTTTATATTTTCAGGGCAATTGACTATAAAAAGTGGATGCTTGCGGCGTTTTCCGGTTTTGCTGTTCTTTGGTGCGTTGCTGTACTTGTTTTACAATCCGTTATCATTCTCGCGGGGATTTATGCTTTTTTGTTTGCCCTTAATATTATTGTAAATTATAAAGCCTGCCGTCCCAAGTTAAATTATTACTTGGTGATGGCGGGTCTTATTTTATTCGCACTTTGCGATGTGAATGTTATGCTTTATAATCTGCCGCAATATTTGGGCGTATCGGAAAATTTTTTCCCGGCCGCACTTACACTTATTTGGGTTTTTTATTTACCGTCACAGGTACTACTTGCGGTGAGTGCAGTTAGGTTGTAAAATTCATGTCGAAATAATGAGAGAAATCGTGTGAAAGGGAACATTATGAAAATATACAAACACTTGGAAAACGGAATAAAAATTGTTGAATACGAAGACAGCTTGGCGCAAACTTTAGCTGAAATGTGGAATCGCAGCCGCGAAGACTGGGGCGGAGATACCGGGATAAAAACCGCGGGGCAAGTTATGGCGCACAACGCAGTCGCGGCTTTCTACAATGCATATGTAGCAATGGATGGCGATGAGGCAGTGGGATACTGTTCACTCGACCGGTATTTTGGCGACGCAAATACGCTGTATATCAGCTTGCTTGGCGTTCGCCCTGATTATCAGGGAAAGAAAATAGGCAAGGCATTAGTACAAAAATGCACAGAACGTACCATTGAGCTTGGCTACCCACGCATTGACCTTCACACATGGGGCGGTAACACCGCCGCCGTGCCGCTTTATAAAAAATGCGGCTATTTATGGGAGGATAGGTCGGACAGCACGCATTTGGTAAATTTCATACCCTCAATTTTAAATACGCCATTATTCGCAAGTTTTTTCAAAAAAGCCGATTGGTATGCGGATTCCACACGAAGTTGGGAAATCGTACCTGATGGTGTAAAAGTCAATAAATTCGAAGTGTTTGGATATACATGGGAAAAAGACGGGGAAATGCTGGCTGTTGGCTTTGAGCGCACCGGTCGTCAAATGCGTTTGATAGAAACTAACGATTACAAAATTGAACTAATCGCGGAAAACCATGAACTAGCCTTCGGTTTAAAATATAATTGTACGTTCACCGTGCAAAACAAATCAAAGAAGGACTTGCATGTGAAAATCACGGGCCGCCAAGACAAAAACATTAAATTTGACTATAGTCTGGATACAAGCATAACCGGCATACAGGAATTTTCAGGGGAATTCTATGTAGATGCGATTGACGAGCCGCAGGATATTTGGAGAGTCCATCCATGCTTGCTTGCCGATGTGGAGATAAACGGCGAGAAAGTACTCTTCGGGCTGGGAATAGAATCCCGTTTTCCGCTTACGGTGGAACTTTCGGACGAATGCAAAGTTAAGCAAATCAGCACAACAACAGAAATATATATTGGGATTCGCTCCGCATTAGCGCAAGATGCAATAGTGGAATTTTCTTTGCCGGATAACAATCTCATGGAGTTTAGCACGAACTCTTTTTCCGTGGAAATTCCGGCAGAAGGCAAAACATCTATAAAAACAAGCGCGAAATGTTTATCAATCGGATACGAGCCCCTGCAGGTTGAATATAAAATCAAGTTCAAAGCCGGCACGGAAATTTTATTCAATCGCCAGATACATTTGGTGAATCAGGATTTAACACATGCATTCTCATGCGAAAACGATTTGCAACATTCAATCGTGAACGGGCCATGGAGTGTGAACTTAGAAAAACATAATAACGAAGCCAGCTTTAATCATATCACAAACCTGGGATATATCTTAAACAAGGGTGTGTTCAATCCGCCAAAGCTAGGCAAACCATACGATGACGAGTTTAATTTATTCGCGCCAAAAGTGAAATCATATCAGAATGGGCAGGATATGATAATGGAGGCGGAATACCTTTCCGAAAAATTCCGTGGGATGGCGGTTACGCGAATATTTACCCTGTCAGCCGCCGGTGTAATCACGCATAAACTGCGTGTAGAAAACCGCAGTGAAAAAAGCCGCGAAATAATGATAAATGACTCCTGTTGGATTGGACTTGGCAACAAAACCACCTTTCGCTATAACGGTCAATTCACGCAGAATCACAATGGTCTAAACCCCGATGGCACAAGCTATGGCTTTAACGATGTTAATCCGGATAACCTTGAAGAGAATTGGATTTTTGAAGCATCTACCTCAAACCCAAAAGGTTTTTGCTGGTCGCCGGATTTAAAGCCAAGTCTAAAATGGGGTGGTCTAGTCATTTTTGAAATTGATGCCGACGAGATAATGCCGGGGCAGACCTTCGAAACACAGCCTGTGGTGTTCGTATGCGGGATTTTCGATAATTTTTATGATTTCCGCAATTACGCCATGAAATTGTGGAAACGAAACGAAGATATCCCTGCGTCACGTGTGGAAGTACAGCTAAACAAATATAACCCATTTATACATGAAAACGCTGTTAATTTAGAGATTCAAAGCAATCGCGAAACAAATATGGAGGGTACAATCGCTGTAAGTTCACCAGGTCAATTATTTGAAACCGCAGAAATCACCAATGAAAACGAAGAAGAACCCATCAAGGGGAATTCCTTTGTTCTAAAATTGACCAAAGCACCCGCTGCTGTGGAATTAGTAAACATCGCCATGAAGATGGCAGGATATGAAAAAATGTACAGTCGTGCGTTGTTTTTCGCGAAATCCGGGGAAATCTCCCGCTTGAAAGAAGACAGCTCTTTCGTCGTAGATAACGGTAAAATCATCTTTAAGGCAGACCCCAAATATGGTCATGTTTGCTACTCACTCAACTGCGATGGCTATGAATGGCTTATGAACCAATATCCGGAACACAAACCCTTTGCATGGTGGAATATCTTCCTTGGGGGTATCCGCGTGATTCCCCAAAAACTTGATAATAATGCTGTGCTAAAAGAAAACATAACAGCTGAGTTTGTGAAAGTTGCTGATTGTTACGGCAATATGTGGAGCGGAATCCGAACAACGCTTATCGTGAAAGAAGATGAAGAATTAAAAGGCTCGATATACGAAACGTATTTCGTAACCTTGCCGGGATTACCATTGTTATGTGCTTTTTACCGCTTTACAAATAACACCGGAATATTAAGAAGAGATGTGCCTGAGTTTGACACCTTCCCTATAGTATCCGATGTCGACTTTTATGCGGATTTAAAGGATAAAACCCATCAAAAATTACGCTTGCACTTTGGCGTGTCGACTGTAGATACACACTTTGAGAGTGTGCTTAAACTAAGCAGCGCAAGACCTCAAAATTTATATTACTTCCACGGCAACAAAAATAGCAGCAAAGGAAACACTATTTGGGGTGATAATAAAAATCCCGCATGTGTGTGTGCCTACATGGAAGCTTTTGCCGCACCGGGAGAAACCTTCACCTCGAGCCCTGTATTTCTGTTAATCACGGATGTTGATTTACCCGAAGACGCACTTGAAGATTTGGAACGTTTGAAATTTAACAATGCAGAGGTTTTAACATGACTGACGAACAGCCCACTAAAGGAAAATCTAACATGAAAATCATAGACGCACACATGCACTTTTCAAATATCCAAGCATTCTATTCCGCCGCGGAAGACGCGGGGGTAGATTACTCCTACGACGGCTATTTATCGGAACGCTTAGCTGCCGGGATAGAAACAAGTGTATGTATGGGGCTAACCGAAGCCACTCCATATGCATTCCCATGCCAAAGCACACCAACGCCGATGATTGCAGATTTAACAGAAAACCCACCACCCGGCTTACACACCTGTCTTGGCATAAACCCCAACACATTGGATTCCGATGCTCTGAATCGCATTCATCAATCAGTCGCAAGGGATTCCACAATAGTTGGGTTCAAAATTTACGCCGGATACTATCACTATTATATTCACGATGAAATCTACTCCCCCGTATATGAAATTGCGGCGGAACACGGACTAACCGTGGCAATCCACACCGGCGTGACATACAGTGAGCAAGGGCTAATGGAATACTCCCACCCCCTTGCCGCAGACCGCTTGGCGGTGAGATTCCGGGACACACAATTTATTCTATGCCATATGGGCAACCCATGGATAATGGACGCTTGCGAAATAGCTTATAAAAACCGCAATGTATTTTTGGATATGTCCGGTTTGATAGAGGGTAACACTAATTTAATAACCAACACAGAAGCCAGCCCGATTCTTATGCATCATTTCAGTCTCGGGCTGGCTTACTTGAACAATTACAAAAAAGTACTATTCGGCACAGATTGGCCAATCGTCCCCATTCAAGCATATATAAATTTTTGCAAAAAACTAATCCCCGAACACGCCTACGAAGACGTGTTTTATAACAACGCTAAGCATATTTATAAACTAAGTTACAACAACGCTTCATAATTACGCCGTCCATATAACACTCGCTGTATTAATATGGTTCGATTTTTTATAATGTAGAATAGGTTGAAATTATTGACCACGATTAAACGATACCCTTTGGAGTGTAAAATTTTATCCGTAAGTAATGGGCGTGAAAATGGAAATTCACATACCCGTTCTACTTCACACTGTATTTTATCAATGAGCTGTTCGGCAGCTTCCGGTGAAGCTAATTCTAATGAGATGTAATCAAAAATATCGTTCAAATCTTGCTCGGCAAGCGGCATAAATACATAATTATACGGATGCGGTTCCATATTTTTTCCTCAATCGTTTAAAGACTTCCTTGCCGGGGGTGGGTGATACGCCAGATTCAAGTTGTTCTTCGGCTTCGTCCAGCTTGCGATAGACTTCCAATAAGGATAACTGCTTTTCGTAAGCCGCCGCACTCATAATTACTAAATCGCTGTAACCATTTTTGGTGATAAAAACAGGTTCTTGCTGGCTATGACACAGTTCGGATATTAAATTTGTGTTCCTTAAATCGGATATCGGGCGAATGGTTGGAAACATTTTTGCACCGCCTTTCTTTGTACAATATTATGTCTCAATTTTGTACAAAAAGCAAATGTACAATATGAAGTTGTTTCTTGGGATGAGACAATGAAGGAACAAAAACTTATGAGTCTGAAGCACATTGGGATTACTACAAAAAGATGTGTCTTAGGGCAGCCTTTTTATGTCCTTTTTTTCTTTGCCATTTTATAGCAGTTTCCTAGCGCATAAAAAAATCCATGTACCGCAAAAATTACAAAGCGACATTCGGATTTTTTTCTTTTTGCGCATTCAGTGGTACTTTATGTGTTATTGAAGTCCACAACATATTAAATAATTTGGTTTTTAATTTGTCGTTTCATTCTTTTTTTGATATATTCTATTGTCTGTTAAATTAAATAGAATAAATGGAGGATTTTTATGCGTGAATCAGGCAGAACAAAAATGATTGTTATGATAGCTTTTTTTATAGCTATGGATGTGGTGCTTTCCCGCTTGCTTTCAATTAACACGCCAATATTAAGGATTGGGTTTGGATTCGTACCCATTGCCATCTGCGCTATGATGTATGGTCCCGTTTGGGCGGGTGTGACGGGCGCGCTTGCCGATATAATCGGGGCGATATTAATTCCGGGCGGAGCATATTTTCCGGGATTTACGATTTCATCCGCTCTTGTTGGTGTGGTGTTTGGTTTATTCCTGTATAAGTCAAAAGGTAATTGGATGCCCATTTTATTTGCAACAGCAATAAACTGTTTTGTAATCAGCCTGTTTCTAACTACATTTTGGCTAAGCGTTTTATGGGGTACCCCTTATTTAGAACTATTGCCGGTGCGTTTGCTGCAAAGTTCCGTTATGGTTGTAATTCAATTTACCGTGCTGATTACTATTGAGAAAACAATGGGCACTCGCATTCGGAGGGTGCGGTATGAACATAAAAATGATAGTAACAGACCTTGACAGTACATTGCTGCGAACCGACAAAACAATATCGGAGCGAACTAAAAGAGTTTTAGAATTATGCAGAAAATCGGGAATAAAAGTGGTATACGCCACAGGTCGGCAGAGCGGGTTGCTCCGTTTGAATTTTTTGGCGGTAAAATTACAATGAACGGCGCGATTGCAAAAATTGGCGATGATGTTGTATATAACCGCCTGATTCTAAACCTGACAGCCCGTCCTATTTTGGTTGCATGCGCTCAGCGTGGGATAAAAATTACATCTAAAATGGCCGGTATGCATTACTCCAATTTTTCTGTGTCGGATTTTTGGTCTGAACTCACCAACTTTGTTATTACAGATTTTTCACAACATGAATTGGACACTGAAAAAATTTATTCTTCCGCTCCCACGCCAGAAGAAAAATTATTTATAGAAAATTTGATTCCCGACAGCCTTTATTCGGTTATGACCCATGATTATATATGCGAAACCAACGATAATGACGGCATTGCAAAATGGCTGGAAGATTTACTTCACCACGCATGATGTCTTCCCTCTGCGTCGCGTAGAGCAAGGCTTGTTTCGTCGTCGCGGTTTGGGTCATTGTTTTCCGTTCCGCGCCGCCGCGTGATATACATAAAAGCACTTTCGGCGGCAATTTGCGGGTTTATTTTTTTTGGTAACGGGTCAAAAATGCGAAAAGTAAAACCATGTGGCGCAAGGTCGTTGCGCAACATTTGTAGAAACTGATGAAGCGCGATTTTGCTCATTTTATATCCGTATCCAATGGCGTCGCAGGTTTCGTTAATGGACGCTTCCGCGCTTGATACATAAAAAAGACGCTTCGTTTCTCCCACTTCAAGCAGCGGCAAAAATTTTTCAAGCGTCGCCATCGGTTTAATTACGTTTTTGCGAAAAGTTTTTTCGATTATTTCGCCGTCTATGCCCGATGAAATTGAAAAATTATCCGCAGTCAAATTACAAAAATCCGTAGTTTCCGCAAAAAAATCAAGTTTGGTTATTTTTTGAGCAACAACCGAATCGGGCGAAAAAACTTCGTATCCTTCACGCGCAAAAATCGCCGCCAAGTTTTTTCCAAATTCTGTTTCCTTGCTTGTAATCAAAATCGAACCATTCATGCTAACCTCCGAATGTATTTTAGCGAAATCATGATATAGAACAACGAGCTTATTCCGGTTTATATTTGAAGACCGTAGTATATATGCGAATAATATTTATCGTCTATATGAGCTACATTTGGCAAATTTCCCCAAACAAAAAAATTGTACTTTTAACATATACAAAAACAGGGGTTTTTGCGTTGCTATGTGACTCAAACCACGCTTTTCGTTAATCTGTGCTGAAACAAACCATGTCGCCTGTACATCAACGGGATTTTATTGCTTGGTTATAAATATCAACTATGACTGATAAATCCGTTATTAAAGCTTTTCTTATCATTTTTTCACCCCACATTGAATCAAAAAGGCCATTCGTAACCGTTGAAGTCTGTCATAACGAGCCTGTGTTCGTCGCGAAGCGGTGTTTCAAAATATTTTGCGGCTATCTTGCCGATAAAATCCGGGTCGTACTTGCCTTCTTCAGCGAGTGTTCCGTCTTTTTCGCGGAATTTCATCCAGCCGGGATGAAACAGCCTAAAGGTGTAACCTTTTTGATAAAGTTCGTTGTGCATCAAGCGTATTGCCATGTTCATTGCGGCTTTGCTCATGGGGTAGGGAAAGGAATCGGGGTGTCGGTTTTTCATCAGATTAATGCAGGATACTTCGCTTGAAACATAACAAAGACGCTTTAATCCGTTTTGCATAAGCGGCAAAAACGCTTCTGTTAAGCGAACAGGTCCAAGCGCGTTCACATTGAACGAACGCCAAGCGGCCTCCGAATCATTTGCTTTTTCCATCAAAGCGGCGTTTGAAATAAGCATATCGAGTTCGCCGCAATTTTTTGCCGCCGTCGATATGCTTTCCGCTGAACTCATGTCAATCCGTAAAATGTGTAAATTTGAATTTTCGCATTGCAAATTTTCAAGCAAAGAATAATCTTCCATAAATTTTCCCGCGAAAACGTGCCACCCGCGATTTAAAAATTCTTTGCACAGACTAAGCCCTAAACCTCTGTCCGCTCCCGTGATTAGTACGCTTTGCATGACAATCGCTCCCGACAGTGTTATACTCGAAAAAAAATATAAGCTTCCCGCCTTCGGCGGAAACGGCTCTTCGAGCCGCCGACATACGTCGGGCTATAAAAGGACGTGAATCTTGAAAAAATCGGACAGAGCCGTTGCGATAGCTGTGTTGGCTGAAATTTTAGACGCGGGCGCATATGCAAACATCGCATTGCGGAAAGCCCTCACCGGAACAGACCGTGCTCCGCAATCCCGCGCGTTTATTACAGAGATGGTAAACGAAACGATGCGAAATTTAATCCTAATCGACCATATAATCGAAACATTTTCAAGTACTCCCGCTAATGAAATGAAACCGATTATAAAAAATATTTTGCGAATTTCGGTGTGCCAAATTCGTTTTTTAGAAAGAATCCCCGAACGCGCCGCCGTTGACGAAGCCGTGAAACTTGCGAAATTCTACGGCTTTGAGCGTCTCTCGGGTTTCGTAAACGGAATTTTGCGGAACATTGCCCGCGAACCCGAGAAGCCCGTTTTTTCGCAAAAAGACCTTGCGTTACGTTTTTCGTATCCACCGTGGCTTGTTAACTTGCTTGTAAAATGGCTTGGCGCGAAAGGCGCAATCGAATTCTGCGAAAACAGCCATAAACCCGCACCCGTAACTATTTTGGCGAACACATTTAAAACAGACGCTAATCATCTTACGCAGATTTTAGAAACGGACGGAGTTGAAGTCACGCCGATAGAAGAAACCGCTCATATGTTCACATTGCGTCACACGGGCGATATTTCCGCTCTGACCGCATTCAAAGAAGGACTGTTCATAGTAACAGACCCGGGCGCGATGACGGCGGTTTCCGCTCTTGACGCAAAACCGGGGCAAACAATCATAGATTTATGCGCCGCACCCGGCGGAAAATCCTTCGCGACAGCATTTCAAATGAAAAACACGGGGCGTTTGCTCGCCTTTGATATTCACTCCCACAAAATTAATCTTTTAAGGCAAACGCAAAAACGATTAGGGCTTTCAATAATCGAGTCGGGCGTGCAAGACGCGCTAACATTCAATCCCGCGCTTTCCCAAAAAGCCGACGCGGTTCTTTTAGACGCGCCGTGTTCCGGTCTTGGAACAATCCGAAAGCACCCCGAAATTAAATATAACCGTACCCCCGAAGATATTCGGGTTTTAGCAAAAACACAATCGGCAATGCTTGCAAACGCGGCAAAATACGTCAAGCCGGGCGGAATTCTTGTCTACTGCACCTGTACCGTGGCAAGCGAAGAAAACACTGAAATTATAGAAAATTTCGTCGCAAATCACCCGAACTTCTCCGTTGAAGAAGCAAATCAAACTTTACCCTGCGCAACCTCCGACGGTTTTTTTACCGCTAAGTTACGCAGAGTATAATTATATTTAATCCGACCAACGTATCCCCCCTGCCGCGTCCGTAAAGAATCGGATTGTAGCGGGGGTATTTTCTTGTTTCGCGAGGTCAATGTAGCGGATGTTATCGCGCATTGTAAGCGTTGTTTCTTCATCTGTCGCACTGACTACAAAAACAGTTCTGCCAATGTCGCGAAGCTGAGTCATTGCGGAGTGGAACAATTCGTATTCCATGCGGCGGGTGAAATTTTTCGGGTTTTCGTCAAGAAGAATTACGACATTCGTTAAATTTTGTGCACGAAGCATCGGCATTAAAAATCGCCATTGCTCTATGCTTGTGGCTTGAATTCCGCCGTTACGCGCTGTCATTGTTGCCACGGCAATGTTTGACGCGCTTATAACAGAGAAGGACGCGTTATCTTCCGGACGTGGAACTTCAAATGTATGTGACGCGCCTGTTGTGCCTGAAGCGGCGCGAAGATTGTCTGTGAAAACGGTTCCGCGCGGCACGGGTATATTATGATTGGGCGCGTACAATGCTTCAAGGCTGTGGAAAAACAAAACGTTTTGTGTGAGTTCAAGCGATTCGAGTGCAACCACGTAAATTCTGTCGATTGTAAAAGGTGCGGGCGCATTTGGTAAACGCGCTGTCACTGTTTCCCATCCCTCGAAATTTATGTTTCGCGCAAAATCTATATTATGAAAATTTCCTTCGCCGTCGCGTACACGCCCGCGAAGCCAATGCCCGGAGTTGTCTCCGTGGGCTTGCATTCGCAGGGCAATCGGTTCGCCCGGAATTTCAAGCGCGGGATAAAATGTTACATATGAAGCCTGTGTTTTCTCCGTGTTTGCAAAGCTGTATTCGAGACGAATACTTGTATTATTTTCTGTGGTAACGCGGGTTGAAACATATTCCGGCGGCGTGCTTAGAAAATCCATATGACCTGTGAACATACTAACGGGCCACGGGAATCCGCCGATTGTAACGGGAATATACGCCCGCACCGTTCCGACCGAAGCAGTAATATATCCCGTTCCTCCGCTCGCAGCGATAAAATATCCGTCTTCAAACGTGCCGAGATTTTCAGGCGTAATAGTTAAAAATGAGACTTCGGGAATATTTACCTGTGTTCCGTCCGTTGCAATTCCGGAAAATTGTAAACGATGCCGCCCGCCTTCAAGCAGACTTATAATTTCATGACGCGATTGTAATTCTCCCAAAGAGAAAACTTCGATTGTAGCAGTCGCGATTTGTTCTGCGTATTGCACCGTAAGTATGTGCGTTCCCGTACGAAGCGGCGTATATTTTCCGTCAAGCCAAAATCCATCGGCAGGAACGGATAAAAATACCGGAGACTGCGGCGGTGGTAGCACAATGACCGAACCGTCTTCGGTTTCGATTTCTTCTTCCTCGGCAAGCGGTATTCTATTACCCCATGAATCCACGCCGAAAACACTCGCGGAAATAGGAACGCCTTGAATGGCGCGGGTTTCTGAGGGTTCAAGAACGATGCCGATTTTTTCACCAACAGGTGAATTATCAAAAATACCAAGCGCGTTTGTTATGCGGCGTTGCGAGCCGTCTGAAAGTGTGTTCGCGACAGAATACGCCCCCTCACGCGAACGCATTACCATTGTGGTTGAGCCGCCGCCGTCCATGTGCATCGCGTTGATTGCGCCGTAGCGTTGCAAAATCGCCCCGAGTTCGGCGTGGGTTACGCCGATTGAATGCGTACGCCCGTCAACGGTCATTAAAATAATACGACCTTCGCGTGTCGCTCCGACTGCGGTGCGCGGATGACGATGGTTCGGCTGAACTCCCGCGTCGGGAATAAGCTCGCCGTCTCGTAAAATAACCGAGCCGCCGCCGATTGCTGTGTTTATGTTTGAAAAATCTACGTTGATATCTGTTTGTATATCGAGCCTGACATGAGTTCCGGGCCTGAAAAATTCTTCGTGGTACTGCATATTATTCGGGGGAATCAGAATAACAAAACCATTTTCGGGAACATTTACCGTTTCGCTCGGACGCGAAACATACGTAACAAAATCGTCCATTATAACAAATTTTGAAATACCTTCGATTCTTGCGTCTAGTTCCGACGTGTCTTCCATTGCCGTGCGGCTAATCACCACAGGCCCGGCTAAATCCGAACCGACAGAGTTATACGCGGCAAGATTAATCCGCCGTAAATTGTTCGCGTAAATTCGTAAAGTTGTTCGTATATACATAAAAAACGGATTATTTTCCGAGTCAAGAAAAAACGTAGCCATGTCATGGCTATAAGCATTCGTTCGCGCATTAAGCGAAAGTACCTGCCCGTCCCGAACCATCGGCCCATAATAAGTAGAATGCAAACGCGCCATCGTAAAAAAATCCGCGTTTATGCCCGCAATCGCGTCAGCGTCCGAAAGTAAACGAGTTGTTGTTTCACGTAACCCGTTCGCACGTGAACTCGCAACCGGCGCAAGAGAAATATACGGCTGGCGCACGTCCACAAAAAGCAAATGAACATCCAGCATTCCGCGCTCTGTCATCATGCGGTTTTTTTCGTAAATTATTCCGCGTCCAAGTTGTTCGCTTTCTTTATGTTCAAAATAAATATCAATCGCAAAAACATTTACCGCCGAAAGAATTACCGCAAAAACAAAAAATATAATCCCCTTTTTCACTAAACATCCCTCCATAAAAATTATGTAATAATCTTAGAATATTTCTTAGAATATGTAAACGACAGAATGATTACATTTATTCCATAACTATGATATTATAAGCTAGAGCGATTTTACATTGGAGGAAGTTTTTATGGAAAACAAAAAGAACAGCATTTTAATCGTAGACGATGAGCCAATGAATATAGTCGTACTAACGCATATTTTAAAACCGGATTACACCGTGCATGTAGAAAGAGACGGTATGAGCTGCATGGAAGCGGTGTATGAACTAATGCCGGATTTAATTATATTAGATATACTAATGCCCACGATGAGTGGTTTTGAAGTAATAACCGCATTGAAAAATGATGCCGCCACGAAAGATATCCCTGTAATTTTCATAACAGGGTTGAACAGTTCAAAAGATGAAGAAAAAGGTTTGAAGCTTGGCGCGGCAGACTATATAAGTAAACCGTTTTCCCCGGCGGTTGTAAAATTGCGAGTAAAACACCAGCTTCAGATTGTGAATCAAATGCGAATCATCTACAAGATTAGCATAACAGACGAGCTTACGGGTATCGGAAACCGCCGATATTTCTACACCCATTTGGAAAAAGAATGGCAGCGCGCAATGCGCCGGAAAGACTTCATGAGTTTTCTAATACTTGACATAGACAATTTTAAAGTCTACAACGACACCTACGGACATCTTCAAGGTGATATTATTCTGAAAGAAGCCGCACAAGTCATTGAAAAAAGCCTTTCCCGCGTAACAGACAAAGCCGCACGGTGGGGCGGCGAAGAATTCGCGGTAATTCTGCCCCACACAGACCTTGACGGCGCTAAGTATGTAGCGGAAAAAATTCGCTCCGCCATAGAAAATCACACCTTTTCAACGGACGACCCGAAAAGCACACGGATTACGGTAAGCATAGGCATCAATTGCCGCATACCGAGTCACACCAGCAGTTACTCTTTAAAAAATTACGTTTCCGATGCGGATAAACTTTTATACCGCGCAAAGGCTACGGGGAAAAATAAAATTTGCGCCTCTTTGGAAGAGTAATGGAAATCATTGAAAAAAAGTCGCGTTTTATCGGCTACGCCGCACCGGTAAACACCGAAGACGAAGCTAAAGCGTTCATCGCCAAAATCGCTGCCGAACACAAAAAAGCACGGCACATCGCGTTCGCATATGTTTTATCCAACACCGCCAAAACAAACGATGACGGTGAACCAAAAGGAACAGCCGGGCTGCCTATTTACAATGTAATCAACCGACGCGTCTTAAAGAATGTCGTGGTTGTTGTTGTACGGTATTTCGGCGGCATTCTTTTGGGAAAAGGCGGATTGATTCGTGCCTATGGCAAGGCGGCGAGGTTGGCGATTGAGGATTTTCTCGAAAAAAATGAAAAAGAATTATCAAATCAACCGACTAAACGCCAGCCCAATCAACACAACACCGCCTACCCATGAAATATTAAACGGAAGTTTTTCCGCCAGCGAGTGTCCTATTTTTCGCCCTAACAAAATCGCAACCATATTTGTGATTAGCGACCACCCAAGCAACGCCCACGGATTAACCCCCGCAAGCATAGCCGCAAAGCCTACCGCCAAACCGTCAAGCGAAAGCGAAACCGCCAGCGCGACAGCCTCGCCGGGGGAAAGATGCGCGGAAACATCGGAGTCCGCTGCTTCGGGGTTTGCGTACAAATGCAAAACAAATTTAATATCGAAAGCAGAAAATCGAAAAGCCTTGTCCAGCCCTGTATGTTTGCGAATCAGGGCTTTAATTATGCCGTCAAGAAGCTTTACAAGCCCCATTGTAAAAAGCACTGCAAAGGCTATTCCTATTGCAATTTCTTCCGAAAGAAACGACAGCAGTAAATGACCAAAAAACATCGCGGCGCCGGTTAACGCACAGCAAAGTAAATTAATTATTTGAAGCGACAGCATAGGAATGCGAATTTTCTTGCTACCATAGGCAAATCCCGCCGTAAAAGCGTCAACAGAAAGGCTTGAAGCAAGAATCGCGGCTTCAATTATCGGAAACATTTATCCGCTCCCCAAAGCAATATCTTTTTATTTTATGTAACAAGTTCCAATTTTGTGATATACTCTCACGCGAAAATACAAAGGGAGGTCTAAAATGAAAGGTAAAAGTGCATTAATTTTAGTATTAATTCTAATTGCGGCGGCGGGGCTGATTGCAATCAACGCGTTGGGAGTCCCTTCGCTTGGCGAAAGATATAACGATGACGGTACTCGCCGGCATATGTGGGGCGTTGGAAATATCCGTCAAGGACTGGATTTAATGGGCGGCGTAAGTATTTTATATGAAGCGGATATCGACGGAACGCCTTCGTCTTCGGATATGGCGGCGGCGCAAGCACTTCTTAGAGGAAGACTGGACAGACGCGGCTACACGGAAGCCGATGTTGCGCAAGAAGGAGCGCGTCAGCTTCGTGTGGATATTCCGGGCGTGGAAGACGCGGAAGCAGCCGTTGCCGAAATAGGCGCGACGGCAATGCTTACATTTTTGGGCGATGATGAAATACGCTTCCTTCAGCAAACATATGGTGCAACATTTTTTTATGAGGGCAACAGGGAATTTATAAGATATGCGAACGGCGACAAGCTTGAAACAGGCATACTTGCCTCGGTTGCGTTATTGACCGGCGAGAATGTAAACAGCGCGCGCCGTGATGTTTCGCCGGAACAAGGCATATCGGTAGCCTTGAGTTTTGATTCCCACGGCAGAAATCTTTTTGCGGAAGCAACACGGGCAAATATCGGGCGTTCAATCTCAATTTTCATGGACGATGAACGTATAAGCTTCCCCATTGTAAACTCGGTAATAAACGACGGAAACGCAGTTATTTCCGGCGGAAACATGACAATGGATAACGCGCTTTTACTTGCGAATCAGATTGAGCAAGGTTCATTGCCCTTCGGGCTTGAAGTTGCAAGCATGAATTTAATCGGAGCGCGGCTTGGCGCAGACGCTTTGCGGACAAGCATGATAGCGGGCGCAATCGGTCTTTTTCTTGTGCTTCTTTTTATGGCGGTCTTTTATCGCACGATGGGACTTTGTGCAGACCTCGCGCTTATAATATATGTAAGCATTGTGCTGTTTATAATCTCCGCGCTTGGAATAACGCTGAGTTTGCCCGGAATTGCGGGACTTATTCTTTCAATCGGAATGGCGACAGACGCAAACATTGTTATTTTTGAACGCATTCGGGAAGAAGTCGCGCTTGGGAAAACGCTTCGCTCCGCAATGCGCACGGGATATCGGCGTGCATTGCCCGCGATTGTTGACAGCAATGTGACAACACTTATTGCGGGCGGAGTGCTTTTTTGGCTGGGAACAGGCCCGATTATGGGCTTTGCGCAAATGCTAATCATCGGTATTTTAGTGAGTATGTTTACATGTCTTGTTGTTACGCGAATTATTACAGTATGTCTGATGGACTTGGGCGTGGTAAAACCGTCTCATATTCTTTCGCAAAAACAAAAAGAAGGGCTTGAAGCCGCAAAAGCTCAAGGCAAAGCAGAACCGGAGCATGAATTTGAAGCCAAGCCGATTGTTGAAAAACGTAAAATATATTTCGGGTTTTCGGCGGCAATTTTGGCGGTCGGGCTGCTTTTCATGCTGGGACACGGTATCGTCGGAACAGGCTTTTTCAACCTTGACGTAGAGTTTTCCGGCGGAACGTCCTTCATGGTTGATATCGGTCAGGAGTTCTCAAACAGCGACATTGAATACATCGTGCGCAATGTAACGGGTGAATCCGCGCCGCAGGTTCAGCAAATTTTAGGCACAAACGAAGTTATGATTCGCACAACAACGGCACAAGATGAAGCAGATGTTCGTCTCGAATTAATTCATCAATTGTCCGAACGCTACAACCTGGACCCTGATGAAATTCAATATTCATTCGTAAGCCCCGCCGTAAGCGCGGCAATGCGTAGCTCGGCAATTTTGGCAATTATAGTCGCAAGCATTGGAATGCTTTTGTATATTTCAATTCGCTTCCGCGATGTTCGCACAGGCGCAAGCGCGGTTCTGGCACAGCTTCACGACGCGCTTGTGGTGCTTTGTATCTACGCCATTCTGCGCATCCCCCTAAATTACGCGTTTATCGCGGTAATGCTTACAACGCTTGGTTATTCAATAAACGCGACAATAATAATTTTCGACCGTATTCGTGAAAATCGCGTTCGTATGCCGAAAGCCGCACATTCCGTGTTGATTAACACCAGTGTTACGCAAACTTTGCGGCGCACGTTATTCTCAACGCTTTCGTCTTTCATCGCGGTGTTTATGCTTTACGTTATCGGCGTTGCGGCAATCCGCGATTTCACACTGCCCATCATGGTCGGGCTTTTGTTCGGTGCGTATTCCTCTGTGTGCCTTTCGGGTTCGGCATGGTTTATGATGCTGAAAGAGAAGGGAGCAAAATAGATGAGTTTGAAAATAGATGCAACACGCGGCAAGCCAAATGCGGAGCAAGTCGCGTTGTGCAATGAAATGTTAAACACGCCGCTTGAAAATTACATCGCGGAAGATGGCACAGATGTAAGAAATTATGGCGGAAACGACGGATTGCCCGAAATGAAACGTATTTTCGCGGAGTTGCTTGATGTTAATGCAAATGAAGTAATTGTCGGCGGAAATTCCAGCTTAAACATTATGTTTGATTTCATTGCGAATATGATTTACTGTGGGCATTGGAATCCTTCACGCGCGAAATTTATTTGCCCCGCGCCGGGTTACGACCGCCATTTTTCCGTATGCGAATATTTCGGAATAAAAATGCTGACCGTCCCAATGACCCCAACCGGCCCCGATATGAACGCCGTTGAGGAACTTGCCCGCGACCCCGAAGTTGTGGGAATATGGTGTGTTCCCGTTTTTTCAAACCCTCAAGGATATGTGTACAGTGATGAAACAGTCCGCCGTTTGGCGGCGATGCCTGCCGCGCACCCGCATTTTAAAATTATGTGGGACAATGCCTACCCCGTCCACAACTTCATCGGCGAGCGTCCCGCGCTGTTAAACATTTTACAAGAATGCCGAAAACACGACTACGAAGATCGCCCCGTTATGTTCACATCTTTTTCAAAAATAAGCGTAGCAGGAGCCGGTATTGTGTGTTTGGCGGCGGCGGGTGAAACGCTTGCCACAATCCGCAAACGAATTTCCATGCAAACAATAGGCCCCGATAAAATAAACCAGCTTCGCCATGCCCGCTTTTTTAAAAACGCAGACAGCGTAATCGCACACATGAAAAAACACGCCGAAATCCTTCGCCCGAAATTTGAATGCGTTTTTGAATCATTTGAAAAAAATTTCGCCGGCACGGGCGCAACTTTCTCCAAACCCAACGGCGGCTATTTTGTCTCCGTAGAAACCCCGCCCGGTTGCGCAAAACGTGTTCGTGAACTATGTAAAAACGCCGGCGTTTTAATAACCAAAGCCGGCGCAACATTTCCTTACAGCAACGACCCCACAGACACAAATCTCCGCTTCGCCCCGACATTCCTATCTATGGATGAACTCAAACAAGCATTGGAAGTTTTTTGCCAAGCCATTAAGACAGCAGCAACGTAAAAAACCTCGGGCGGAGTGGCTGATACAAAAATAAAAAATCCGCTAAATCCGTGCAAATCCGCGTTAAGTTTTCAAAGTCTTAACGCGGATTTGCACGGATAAATCTTTGAAATTCTGTTCAAAAAGAGGGGTATTGCAATTATGCAACATCCCCAATATTTCAAAGCGCGAAGGAGAGATTATTACACTCTAAACATAATAAACGCGCAATGAGTCAATACATAAGCGGTTATATAACCAGCAATAACTAAAATTAAAGAATCTTCGGATTGAATTTCATCTTCCGTATTAAATCTTGCTGTCGTAAGATCGAAAAATAAGGTGTTGCCTTCATCTGTATTGATTGCGATTGTGTCGTTATAGGGGGAGTGTTCTTCAATTCTCCAATTAACCTTATACGACGGACCGATACTGGTAAACCATTCTTCTTCATCGGCGTAATTCTCTATAATATCGCTCCTCATAACTACTCTTGTTTTGACTCCATTTGTAAAAGCTTCAAAAATAGGCATTCCGGGCGCCGGAAATGTGCGAATAAAATGCGACATATCAGTTGAGAAATAGAAGTTGCCTTCATACGCGAAGGATGTCAATTCCTTAACTGTATAAATTAACCGCCGCTCGTCATTGATAATTTCATAAACAGTGGCATAAGCGTTTCCTGAGCCATCCTCTGTGGGATCAAAAACAAAAACTTTTCTTCCGTCCCCGGAAAATATTTCAAATGGCACAGGTGCCGCCCAACATGCCGCAACCTGTAAAATGTTTAAAAAAGTAAGAGTTACCATTAAACATAAACACAAGAATATTCTTTTCATTTTTTTTCACCTCTTCTTATAATTTATAACCCATCACAAAGCAGAAATATTACGCATGATTTTTAACTTCCTATATGCACCGCGTGAAATTTATATTACAATGGTAAAAAAAGTCGAGGGAGTGCAAAACGTGGCGAAGAAAAAAACGTCGGAGTCGAAGAAGAACAAAGAAGTAATTCCTTTTGAGGACCAAAGCGCGAAAGAGGAGGCGTTGAATAACGCCCTTGCCAATATAGAAAAGCAATTCGGCAAGGGCGCGGTAATGAAAATGGGCGAGAAAATGGGCGACATGGATATCCCCGTGGTGACAACCGGGATATTGAGCATAGATGTCGCGCTCGGAGTCGGCGGAGTACCAAAAGGGCGGATAGTAGAGGTATACGGGCCGGAGTCTTCGGGAAAAACAACACTCGCTTTGCATATTGTTGCGGAATGCCAAAAACTTGGCGGAATCGCGGGATATGTTGACGCGGAACACGCAATGGATCCCATTTACGCGAAAAAACTGGGCGTAAACATAGATGAATTATACATTTCCCAGCCCGACGACGGCGAGCAGGCACTTGAAATTGCGGAAGCAATGGTACGTTCCGCGGCAATTGACGTTGTGGTCATTGATTCCGTTGCGGCATTGGTTCCCCGACAAGAAATTGAGGGGGAAATGGGACAAACAACGGTAGGGTTGCAAGCCCGTTTAATGTCTCAGGCTCTGCGCAAGCTAACCGGAATAACCAGTAAGACAAACTGTATCGTTATTTTTATAAATCAGCTTCGTGATAAAATCGGCGTTACCTACGGAAGCCCGGAAACAACAACCGGCGGACGCGCTTTAAAGTTTTATTCCAGTGTGCGCGTGGATATTCGCCGCGCCGAGTCAATTAAAGTTTCCGAAAATGTCGTAGGTAACCGCACGAAAATTAAAATAACGAAAAATAAAGTCGCGCCGCCGTTCCGCACCTGCGAGGTTGATATAATGTACGGCGAAGGAATTTCCAAAGACGCGGATATTCTAGACCTTGCCGCGCAGCACAATATTGTACAAAAAAGCGGCGCGTGGTTTTCGTATGGCGAAACACGGCTGGGACAAGGGCGAGAAAACGCCAAAACATATCTTCGCGAACACACGGAAATGCGCCGTGAAATTGAAAACTCTGTTCGCGAAAAATACGGAATGAAACCGCTTGAAGCGTTGTCATCTCCCGAAAATTACATTAAAGTAGACCCGGCAACTTTCGACGATGACGATTCTTTGGAAATAGAAATTATGGATATGGATGAGGACGATTAATATGATAAGAACAGCATCGAACAATGCATTTGGTCCAATTAAAATTTTTTCCGCAAGTGCGAACAAGGGTATGGCGAAAAACGTTGCCACGCATTTGGATTTAGAGCTTGGGAAATCTGAAGCATCGAAATTTTCAGACGGCGAAACAAAAATTGTCGTAAATGAAACCGTTCGTGGCGCGGATGTTTTTATTATCCAGTCAACCAGCCCGCCGGTGAACGACAATTTAATGGAGCTTCTTATAATGCTGGACGCAATGCGGCGTTCTTCTGCGGGGCGAATTACCGCGGTTATTCCGTATTACGGCTATGCGCGTCAAGACCGCCGCGCACGTTCGCACGACCCAATCAGCGCGAAACTTGTTGCGGATATGATAACTTCCGCAGGCGCTGGCAGAATCCTTACGATGGACTTGCATTGCCCGCAAATTCAAGGTTTTTTCAATATTCCGCTAGACCATCTGAGGGGAATTTACTTATTTGCAAATTATTATCAAAGCAAGGACGGGCTTGGCGAAAAGCTTGAAGATGTAGTCGTTGTTTCGCCGGACTTGGGAAGCGTTGCGCGCTGTCAAGGTTTTGCGGATATAATGGGAGTGCCGCTTGCAATCGTTGATAAACGCCGCCACGACGATAAAAAAATCGAGCTGGCACATTTTATCGGCGATGTGAGGGGCAAGTACGCAATTCTTGTTGATGATATTCTTGCAACGGGCGGTTCTTTGTGCAATGCGGCAAGAACAGTTATGGATAACGGCGCGAAAGCTGTTTTCGCCTGCATTACTCACCCGATTCTTTGCGGCGATGCCGTTGAAAACATAAAAAATTCTCCGATTGAAGAGCTTCTTGTTTTAGACACAATAGAAATTCCGCCGGAGAAAAAACTGGATAAAATGAAAGTGCTTTCAGTTGCGAAATATGTAGGCGAGGCTATCAATTGCATTCACAACAGCCAGTCCATAGGAGAACTTTTCCGCACAATGAGTGGGTCTTTATTGGGCGAAAACATCTGATAATGTCCAAAGACATTAACGAATTGCAAAAATATTTTGCGAGTTTGAATTTTTCGCAGAAAAAAGAATTCATTAATAACCTTATGAAAAAGCTGGAAAACGTAAACAGCCCGCCGCACAAACATCTTTTAGAAGAATGCATTCGTGTCTACAACGCAGAGGTTCGAGAAAGAAACGCAAAAGCCGGCTTCGCGCCAAAACCGAAAACACCCGATATTTCCCCCGACACCTTCGCCCGCGCGCTTGCCACACTGATTCAAGGCTCTATCACGGAATCCGCCGTAAAGAAGCGCATTATCGGAACATGGCAACGCGAACCCGACGAGGGCGATTTCTATTATACTTTCAACCCCGACGGCACCTTTGAAACAAACGAATTCGAAGGCGCAACGGAATCCGGCGGAATTCTTCACGGCAGTTTCACCGTAGGCTTTGATAATACCGTTTTGATGGAACCTCACGAAAAATTAAAATTTACTTCCTTGATGTTCTCGCAAACAAACGACAGCCTGATAATTACATTGAAAGACGGTTTGGCGTTTGAGTATAAGAAAATATGAAAAAACACTTGACATCGAAAAATATTTCGGCCATATTGCACGAAAGGAATAGACACTCCGTCTTTAATTGCCCCATATATCCACCGCGCGGGTGGCGCAAGGGGCGTTTATTCCTGAAAGAGATGGTCATCTCGACAGTTTCACCGCTGTTCACTTATATTGGAGCCCCTTGGCTGTAAAGCCACTCTGTATAAGGTATTTGTGAACACTACAATCAAATAGGAAAAACAAGGTACCCAAAAGGCTTACCTTGCCGTCCAGGATTAACCACGGCAAGGAAGCCTTTTATTGTTTGTCAAATAAATCACGACCACATGAGAAATCTGCCACTGCAAAAAGAAAAAACGGTAGACATTCCTGATAATTTGTCGCCTGTGTACGTAAACGCGGAAGAACTTACACAGGTGATTTTCAACCTTTTGCAAAATGCAAAAAATCACACCGCTAATGGAAATGTAACCATAAAACTAAGTGTTGACGATAATACGTTAAAAATTATCGTTTCTGATACGGGTTCCGGCATTGCCCCGGAGTTATTGCCCTATGTTTTTGAACGCGGCTCTCACGGCAACGAAGGTGGCACGGGGCTTGGTCTTGCCATTTGCAGGGTTAAACATCTATTGCGTACATACTCACCAATTTTAACAAGACTTGTTGTAATTCTCAATTCTAAAAATAGAAAGACATCTATAGCTCGGTATAAACACGCAGGGCTTGTCATATATTTTTCTATACAGAAATTATATACAAACGAAAAGGGGTGTTGCGGATGTTTCTAAGGGTTGCGGGAACATTGCTGGTAATGGCGGGTTCCGTGGGGCTTGGCATGTATTATTCCGCGAAGGAAGGTTTTCGTGTGCAGGATTTATTGGAATTTAAAAAGGCATTGTTAATTCTTTCATCTGAAATTGAATATATGCGTTCGACTTTATCGGAAGCGTGCGCAAATATCGCCAAACGGACAAGCTTGGGAATTTCGCCGATTTTCTTACAGTTTTCGCGGCTTCTTGCGGAAGGCGAGGGCGAAACAGCGTATCAACTATGGCTTACCGCAATGGAGCCATGCAAAGAAACAACCTGCCTTGCCGCGGAAGACCGCGCCGTTCTTGAAGATTTCGGCAAGACGCTGGGCTACTTGGATAAACAAATGCAAAAAAACGCCATTGACTACGCCGTTTCTTACATTGACGAAAAAGCCGCCGCGATTGCCGCTATATCCGATAAAAACAAAAGAATGTACCGAAGCCTTGGTGTAATCGGCGGGTTACTGTTAACAGTGGTGCTTTGGTAGAGGAGGTTCTTCATGGATATAAGCTTACTTTTCCAAATAGCGGCAGTGGGAATTCTTGTAACAGTCTTAAACCAAGTCTTGAAAAACGGCGGCCGCGACGAACAAGCCACAATGGTAACAATCGCGGGAATAGTGCTGGTTCTCTTCTGGATTGTGGGACACATAGCAGAACTGTTCGCGCATTTACGTGTCATGTTCGAGTTGTAGGGGTTGGTGAAATGTCAATCTTTCAAATAGTTTTAATCGGAATAATCGCGATGGTTCTTGCCGTTCTTATGAAAAATTACAATCCCGCGCTTGCCGTTTTGATTTCGCTTGCGGCGGGAGTGATTATATTTTTAATGATTTTGCCTATGTTTGCGGACACGATTGGTTTTGTGCGGTATTTGGGCGAAATGGCGGACGGCATTGGGGCGTATACATCGCTTGCGCTGCGGGTGATTGGCGTGGCGTATATTGCGGAACTTGGTGCGAGTGTGTGCAGTGACGCGAACGAATCGGCGATTGCCGCGAAAATCGAGCTTGCCGGTCGGGTAATTATTTTAGTGATGGCAATGCCGGTAATCGTGGACATTGTGCGGATTGTAACGGGGTTGTTGCCATGAACACGGTGGATTATGCGGACGAAATAATTGAAATTATCGGCTTTGAGCGTTACGAAATCGGAATATTGGACAGGCCCGGAATGCCGCGTTTTGCGGAGTTGGTTCGCGACGCGCTTACAGGGCAGATTGATTTAACATTGCACGGGCTTCTTTCCGCATTCGGTGAGGTTGTATTTGCGGAATTTTTAGCAAACAGCCAGATTATTCGGCAGTTGGTTGTTATCGCGATTCTTGGTGCGCTGCTAAGTTGTTTAACCGAAGCATTTAAGCATAAATCTGCGGGCGAAACAGGATTCTATGTAACATATTTGATGGCGGTTTTATTGGCGATTTCTTCGTTTCATATCAGTGTGGACATTTTAAATGGGCTTGTTTCGCTTGTTAGTTCAATAATGCTGGCGTCGGTTCCGCTTATGATTGGGCTTATGGTTATGGGCGGAAATTTTGTTGGTGCGGCGGGGTTTCAGCCTATGCTGTATTTTTCGTTTCAGCTTGTGGCGTGGTTTATTTCCGGCGTGTTTATTCCGCTTGTGTTTGCGTCTACCGCGCTGGATATTACCGGGCAAATTTCTCCCGACGGTCATCGGCTTGAAAAAATGGCGGCTCTTTTGCGTAAAATAGGAAGCTGGTCGCTGAAAGGAATTCTGGCGACATTTGCATTTTTACTGACGCTTCAAAGATTTACAGCGCCGATTATATCTAACGCAACAATACGAACTTCGAGAAGCGTAGTGGGAGCCGTTCCCGTTGTAGGAAGCGCGTTCACCGCCGCCGTCGATACCGTTGTTAATTTCAGCCAAGCGGCACGAAGCGGCGTTCTTGTTGCGTTGGTACTTGTGCTGTGTTTTGTTCTTGTTGCGCCGCTTTTGAAAATGATGATTCTGTCGTTAATTTACCGCACAACAGCCGCATTTTTGCAACCCGTCGCAGATAACCGCCTTGTCTCTTTAATGGACGGAATCGGAAAACATATGGCAATGCTTTTTAACGCCGCCGCACTTATTGGAGTTGTATGCGTTTACGTTGTAGTTATTTTGTTGTCATTCTGAAAACAACTGTTGTGGACTTCAACAACCCAGAAAATGACATTTGACGTGTAAAAATAGCCATTAAATGTCAATGGACGTATTGAAATTTAATGGCTATTTTTACACGTCAAATGTCATTTTCTGGGTTGTTGAAGTCCACAGGGGTGTAACGCTGGAATTCGGGGCGTAAAAAGGCTTGTTTGTACCTTGATAACAGAAAAGAAAACAGGAAAAGGAGTGACATAAAATGACACACCCTAAAATGCTGTACACTTATGTCGGGA
>Ga0131853_10000801_pt1 | contig 56601 bp, 67 predicted proteins | sample TergutLab28metaG_FD_92764 | JGI IMG/M metagenome (GOLD analysis project Ga0131853, IMG submission 92764) | Labiotermes labralis P1 segment gut microbial communities from Petit-Saut dam, French Guiana - Lab288 P1 (version 2) (version 2) | ecosystem: Host-associated > Arthropoda: Insects >...
AGGCACATGTCCTGAAAACAAACGGATTCCACCTTTTTTGCCTCCGGCGCACACTATCATGCACTTGTCGGCAAAAAAGCATTTCGCCTTCGGCGAAATGTAGGGCAAGGGCTTTGTCTACAAACTGAGCGGGCCACCCGTCGGGTGGCCCGCTTCTGCCTTACAGTACAAACTCTAGCACAATCAGACTACCGGCCATAACAGCCATTCCTGCAAAGAGCCACTTCATGACGAGGTGGTGCTTCCCATACTTCTGGGCGGCGGGGAGCAGTTGATGAATTGCTACGAACACCATAATACCGGCCACGGCGGCGAAGGCGATGCCGGAGATTGTCTCCATGTCATCAAACACGTTCTGCAACAAAAGCCATGCGACAAACGCGCCCAAGAGCTGTGTGAGGCCTGTGCTCACGGAGAGCAGAAAGGCTTTTGCCTTGCTGCCTGTTGCGTAGTAGATGGGGGCGGCCATTGCAACGCCTTCCGGCATGTTGTGAAGGATGATGGCGATGGCGATCGCTATGCCAACCGCCGGGTCGTGCATGAGGGCGACGAAAGTGATTAGCCCTTCAGGGAAGTTATGTATGGCGAGTGCCGTGGCGGACATGAGACCCGTGCGCTTCAGCTCCGCTTTTTCGCAGACGGAAAAGTCTTTCGTCCGCTCGCATTCCGCGTCTAACAGGTTCAGAGCCTCATCGTTGTGGGGGATGAATCTGTCAACGAGTGCCATCAGGAGAATCCCGCCGAAGAACGCCGCAACCGCAATCAGCATTCCGGGGGCGTCGCCGTACCCCTCTTTTAGTGCTTCCATCGCTTCTCCCAGTATCTCTGCAAAGGAGACATAGAGCATGACCCCGGCAGAAAAACTGAGGCAGATGGCAAGAAACTTTGCGTTGGTTGTTTTAGAGAAGAACACCACCGCACCGCCAACCCCGGTCGCAAGACCGGCGATTAGAATCAACAAAAAAGCAAATAACACATCATTCATAAAGCACACCCCTTATTATTGTAGGATTTCTATATAGTTAGCTGTGGCTAACTTGCTATCATGTTAGCATAGACAAGCCCCGCTGTCAAGGGTTTTTATTTTATTCCTGACGAAATTTGTATTATATATTGATTTTCTGCGTGTGATGTGATATACTCTTTTCGGTTTATTATGAAAAAAAGAGGTATGAACATGAAAAAGCTTTTTGTATTACTTTTGGTCTTGCTGCTAGTGTTTTCCGCGGCGGCCTGCGGCGGAGACTTTGACGACACGCCGATTGACAACGGATATGCGGAACATGGCGTGACCGAAAACGGAGCAGAGGACGATACCCCCTCTTTTGACTACGCAGCCGAGCTTCCTGTACCCTATTTTACTCACACCACGGACGACATCGGTTTCGTGTTGGACGGTGGCTGGTCCATGGATCCGGGGCAGGACGCGGGGGCGGTTTTCATCATCGGCACGGATGCCGGAGGCGCGGCCATGGTCAATGTGCTGGGGCCGCACGATGTAGATCCCGCATGGGAAGAGCCGGCCGAGCAACTCCATGCGGTGTTCGGCGCGATGTTGGAGCAGTCGTATGATGCTCAAAACCTTGTCATTGAGACTTTGTCCGCCGGAGAGTTGGGACACGCTGTACTGCGTGCGGATTATATTATCACGGCCGGGGATCAAAGCTTTCCGGGGATTGCGTTCGTCGTGACGAATGGGTCGGAGTTTGTGTTTGTACAGGGAACGTTGACGACTGAGAGCATTGCGGAGAGTTATTTGGAATTTGTCGCTTCGATTCGGTTTTTGAACTAACAGAACGCGAACAGCCTGAAACGCAAACGCCATTTGACGTTGGCGGATGGCGTTTTTATGTGTTGATATTATTATACATATTGGCCCCTGTGTACTTCTTTGTCTACGGCGTGTCTCTGATTATTACCCGCATCTATGCGGCGGTCACGATTAAATATGACGGCTGGGGCACAAGGGGCAGCAAGGAAAGAAAGAGGGCCTTGCAAAAGCGAGAGAAAAAGAGGCTTGTGGCGGTGCAGATTGTGCCGCAGGTGACGATACGAGAGATGTAGCCGAGGCGGCCTCCGCGGGGGCCGCTTTTTCTTTTGCACTTTCCCTCTTGCGTCTTGCGCCGATCTGTAGTAAAATAGACCCTGCGACACAGTCGACCTTATTCGATGTTCAGTAAGGCCGCACTAGTTGGGGAGTTAGCGGTGCCCTGTAGCCCGCAATCCGCTACAGCGGGGATGAATCCCGGCTGGCGGCTGTATCGTGTGTTGTCTGCCCCGGATAAGCGGCGTTGAGAGATCGGTCTCACGCGACGGGAACCTGTGAACCATGTCAGGCGGGGAACCGAGCAGCATTAAGCAGGACCTTCCGGGTGCCGTGAGGGTGCCGGTCTTGAGCTGGCTGTCCGGGTTACGGGCATACGATGCAGTCAACAGTCGGTGTGCGGTCTTACTGAGCGTCGAGGGCTCAAACCGAATGCAAGCATTCGGTTTGGGTGGAAATCTGTGAAACGGGTTTTGGAAGTGAATTCCAAAACCCGTTTGGGATTTTATTTTTTGCCTCCGGTCGCACACTAACATGCACGCTCTCCGGCAAAAAGTTTTTCGGCTCTGCCGAAAAAAACGGGGGGCGTGAAGGGCTTTTTTATGTATCAGGCACTCTATCGCAAATGGCGGCCGCGGGCGTTTGATGATGTTATCGGCCAGCCGCAGGTTACGGAGACGCTCATGCGCCAGCTGGAGCATGGGCGGATTAGTCATGCCTATCTCTTCATCGGCACACGGGGGACAGGGAAGACTTCTTGCGCGAAGATATTGGCGAAAGCGGTAAACTGTGAGGACTTGCGGGATGGGAATCCTTGCAATGTCTGCGGTTCTTGCGTTGGAATTGACGACGGCAGCATCTTAGACGTGGAAGAGTTGGATGCGGCGTCGAACAACGGCGTTGACCATGTGCGCGCCTTGCGGGACGAGGCGATATTTACGCCTGCGGTGGTGAAGAAGCGGGTTTATATTATTGACGAGGTACACGGACTGTCGATTGCGGCGTTTAATGCTTTGCTCAAGATTTTGGAAGAGCCGCCCTTGCACCTCCTGTTTATCTTAGCGACGACAGAGGCGCATAAGGTTCCGGCAACGATTGCCTCACGCTGTCAGCGGTTCCGGTTCCGCCGTGTGGGTGCGACGGATATCGTGGCACGTCTGCGAAAGGTGGCGGATGCCGAGGGGCTGGAGTTGCAAGACGATGCGGCGCAGCTTCTGGCTCGTTTGGCGGACGGCTCTATGCGGGATGCCTTGGCACTCCTTGATCAATGCGCCGGGGGACAGGCGATAACTGCGGACTTGGTGCGGCGGTTCGTGGGACTGGTCGGGAGCGCGGAGTGTGCGAATCTCCTGCGGGCGGCCTGTGACGGGGACGTGGAGGCCGCGCTTGGGTTGGTCGGTGAACTTTATTACGGCGGACGTGACATGGGTGCGTTATTGGGCGAACTCTCCACGCTCTTGCGGGATATTTTACTGGTGCGGATTGCGCCGAAAGGGTCTGAGAACCTGTTGAGCGGCAGCTTTGACCGGGGGACGATTGATACTTTCTCCGCCATGACGCCGGAGCGTTTGCTCGGGGCTTTGACACAGGTGACGGATGCGATAGCCGACCTCGGACGTAGTGCCAATCGGAAGCTGGCGGTTGAAATTTGTATGATTCGGCTGTGTGATGTGCAGCTTGCGGGGGACGCGGGTGCACTTTCGGCTCGGGTGGCCGAGTTGGAGCAGAAGATTGCGGATGGTGTGCCTGTTGCGGCTGTGGGTGCGGCTCCGGCGCCTGTCGAGGTGGTGCAATCTGTGCAAGTGCCGCCGTCGGAAATAGTGGATGCGCCGCCTTGGGCGGATACTGTCTCCCAACTCCCCCGGTCGCCTGCGGCGGAGGAACTCCCTCAGTCAGCTTCGCTGACAGCTCCCTCGCAAGCGAAGGAGCCTATGCCGGAGCCGAAAGCGGCTTCCGCACCCTCTGCGGCACCGCCCGTGTCTGCGGCGGGGGATGATATTTGGGGGAAAGTTCTGGCCTCGGCGCAGAAGACCTTGGACGTGAGCGTTTACACGCTGATTAGTGACGGCAAGGAAGTTAGTGCCGTGCTTGACGGCGAGGGTTTGCAGATTTATATTGAAAATGCGTTTTTCCTCGGCGTGGTGGAGAAGAAAGAGGTGCTGGCTGTTTTGGAGGCGGCTGTCTCCGAGGTGGAGGGGCGTAGTGTGCGGGTGAAGTGCCACGCGGGTGCGCCGCCTACTGCAGGCAGTTCGAGCAGTAAATTGGACGCGTTGACCCGAAAAGGGTTTGACAATATAACTATCAAATAGGAGGACAAACACATGGCAAAGGGAAAGAATTATCTCGGCGGCGGACACGGCGGCAAGCCGCAACGCCAGACGGACATGATGCGGCAGGCGCAAAAGATGCAGGAAGACTTCATGAAAATGCAGGAGGAGATGGACAACAAGACCTTTGAGGCCGCGGCGGGCGGCGGCATGGTGCGTGCCGTTGTGAGCGGAAAGAAAGAGCTGACTGCCCTCACCATCGCTCCCGAAGCGGTTGACCCGGACGATGTGGAGATGCTGCAAGACATGGTCGTCGCCGCTGTCAATGAGGCGATGCGGGCGGCGGAGAACGCCACGGCGGAGCGTATGAACGCGATGACGGGTGGACTGAATCTCGGCGGCTTTGGATTCTAGCGTGAGAGAGCCGGTACCCGGCAGCATCTATCAGCATTATAAGGGGAATTTGTACAAGGTGATTTGTGTAGCCACACACTCTGAGACATTGGAGAAGCTTGTGGTCTATCGGTGTTTGTACGGGGAGCACGGGTTTTGGGTGCGGCCGATGGGGATGTTTTTGGAGACGGTGGTTGTGGATGGGTGTGAGGTTGCGCGGTTTGCGTTGCACAATCAATTGTCATGATTTATCGCCGCAAATACTAAGGCTATAATAGCAATCCAAGGCCCCACGCCCAAAAAGATGATGATTAGACTGTCAAATATCATAGCGTTAGCTCACCTCTTTCAATGTATAACCGAATATGAACCAAATGCGGTTATATCTTATTGTAACCACATTTGGTTATAATGGCAATATCTTTTTAGGTGGTATTGCTATGTTTGTAATTGATACTCAATTTTCCAACGCAAATATTGCGCGAACAGTACGATTTACCGAAAAAATCTTTAATGAACTGAGTGTGGTAACGGAGAAGCATGAAATTTCGTTCAATGCACTTGTTTTACAATGTTGCCGTTATGCCTTAGACCACTTGCCCGAATCGGAAGAATGTTCCGAATAAGAAGTAGGGTCAACAAAGGGGCAGATTCTCTGTTTTAAGATTCCATTATCCCCTCACACCGATGCCCCCAAGCGTCCACCCCCACACCATCCCGCACAAACCGCACAATCTCACAGTAATTCCCGCACCCCGCACAGGTCTCCGCCTTGGTCTCATATGTCCGCGCGGCAATCTCGAACCTGAACGGCTCTGCCCGCTTCGGTGCTTTCGCGGCGAGCAGGGCGGTGCCGACCGCGCCCATGAGGGGGCCGTCGGGGTCTACCAGCACCTCGCAGTTAAGCTCCCGCCGAAAGGCCTCCGTCACGCCCTGATTTCTGCTCACGCCGCCCTGAAAAATCACGGGGGGCGTGATTTTTTTGCCCTTGCCGACGTTGGAAAGGTAATTAGATGCCACCGCATTGCAGAGACCCGCCACGAGGTCTGCCTTACTGTGGCCGGTTTGTGCCTTGTGGATAAGGTCGGACTCGGCGAACACCGTGCAACGGGCGGCGATACGGGCGGGGGCGGCAGCGGTTTGGGCGAGGCCGCCCATGTCCTCCACGGCGAGGCCGAGCCGCCCTGCTTGGGCGGAGAGGAACGCGCCCGTTCCCGCGGCACAGAGGGTGTTCATGGCGTAATCGGTCACGATGCCGTCATTGAGGATGATAATCTTAGAATCCTGTCCGCCAATCTCCAAGATGGTGCGGACGTTCGGGTGGCGGGAGAGCGTACCGACGGCGTGGGCGGTGATTTCGTTTTTGACCGCATCGGCCTCCAGCATGGCTCCGATGAGACGGCGGGCGGAGCCTGTGGTGCCGACTGCGTAGATTTGGCTATCGGCGGGGAGTTGCGCTTGTAATTCTCCCAAAAGACGCCGTACTGCGCCCAGCGGATTGCCCTCGGTGAGAAGATACGCTTCGGCGATGAGGCGGCCGGAATCATCGAGTATCACGCCCTTGGTCGAGATGGAGCCGATGTCCACGCCCAGGCTATGATTCATGTTGCGCTTGCCTCCTCATGGTAATCATGTCTAAGAACGCCTCTAAGCGGGTTTCGAGGCCTGCGGAGCTTTGGTGTGTGTCGAAGCTGAGGTGCAAGATGGGGATGCCGTGGTCATGGCTGACACACATCAGAGCGGGGACGGCGTTGAGTTCCGGGGTACAGCCGAAGGATTTGATGTGAATGATGCCGTCATAGCCCGCTTTGGCATAGCGGAGGCTCTGCGCCACGCTGTCAAGACCGTTTGCGCCCACGTGGCGGCGGAGATAGCCGCCCGCGTCTCGAAGCCGCCTGCGGTTCGAGGGAGGGAAGAGCAGAAAGGTGACGCTCATCTCTCTGCTGACGGCAACGCCACGGGCGGCGAGGCGGCGTTCGAGGTCGCAGTTGGCGAAAGGCTCCATGACGGTGTACAGGTCGCCCACGATGCCGACATTGAGCGGCGGATCTGCCTGCGATTCGGGGTGTTGCCGCCTATGGTGTGCCTGCCTGTCCATGCGGCGGATGTCTTCAATGGCGTCGAGGGCGGCACCTGCCATTTGGGCGGCGTTTAGGGGCGAACCGAGCGCACGGAGCTTGCGGTAGGCTCTGCGTGGGCGGGCGTTTTCTCTGTTGAGGCGTACAAAGTCGAATTCGTAGTCGAGGTCGCGCAGGATTTGCTCTTGCAGTTCGCCGTAGTAGCCGTAGCGGCAGCCGGTGCCGGTTTGGAAGAGCGTGTTTGCGCCGTCGTCGAGGGCTTCGATGAAGTTGCCCATGTTGTATTTGAACGGCTCGCAGATGAAGTCGGGACTATGCCGTGCGCCGAGGGCGGCGGTGTGTTTGGTGATGGGCGGTGCCGGGCGCACTTCGGCGTCGGGGTAGAGCCGCTCGAAGAATGTGCGGATGGGGATATGGTAGTCGCCCATGTGGGGGTAGGAGATGATGCGGGTTGGGTTCATGCGATTTCCTCGTTTTTTTGTAGGGGCGGCCATTGGCCGTCCGCATCCCTGTTTTGCACACGTTCGAAACGAACGGCCAATGGCCGCCCCTACAGGTGGTTACGCCGAGGGGATGCGGGCGGGATGACCCCGCCCCTACATGTGACCATGTCCAAAAAACTTTCAATTCGGGTCGCAAGCCCTTCCCGGCTTTGATGTTCGTCCAAGAGGATTTGAATGACGGGTAAATCTTTCACTCGGCGGAGAACCAGTTCGTTCGCCAGACAGTCCGAACCGCAGGGGAATGCGGTCAGGAGGATGACACCGTCTGCCCGTCCGCGGGCGAGGTGGATTGCGCCGAGGATTTCTCGGCTGAGTGTCCAGTAGAGGTCTGTAGAGATGTGTTGTGCGGCCTTGTGACAGGCTGTGCGGTCGAAGGCTTCAATGCAGATGGGGGCCGCGCCGAGGTCTCGGATGAGACTTATAACCTCGCCGCCGAGGCGGGGGTCGTGGGCGATGTAGCTCTGGGCGGCGATTAGGATTTTCGGGGCTTTGGCGCGGAGCAGGGGACGGTTTTGGGCGAGGCGTTGGAAATCCGCCTCCCGTTGGCGGTTTTGGGCGGCGCGGTAGGCGTTTGCGGCGGCGCGGTAGTTTTTGCCGAGAGACTTTGCGATTTGGAGAAAAGCCCGCTTTTCCGAATCGGGGCGGGCGGAGGTGCGATCGTAGGTGAGCAGGGGGACATCTTGAAATGTGGCCCGTACTGTGTCGGGGAGACCCCAGAAGCGGACGCAGAACTCGTCCCGCTTGCCTAGCCGCTCCAAGCGGGGGACGAGGAGGGCATCGCAGCGGTCTAAAAGTGCGTGGGCGTGGCCCATGTAGAGCTTGAGGGGGAGGCAACTCTCGTCTACGGTGTGTTTGATGCCCTCTGCGAGCAGGGTTTGGTTGGTTTCGGGGCTGACGATGTGGGGGATGCCGAGTTCCTCGAAGAAGGTTTCCCATAAGGTGCCGTAGCGGTGGTAGGCCAGGGCACGAGGGATGCCGATTGTCATGTTTTATCACCGTTGGGGAGTATAGACGGAAAGAAGCTGTTTCATACATGGCCGGAGGTTGTGCGCATGGATGTGAAAGCGGCCTTTTTTGCGTTTCGTCGCATTTTGGCCAAGTATGCCGGAATATACACTTGACTTTTCGGTTTCAAATAAATATAATAGCCTGTAACACTCTAATATGGGTGCTTGTATATATGTGCGTAATAAATTGAATAAGGGAGAATGAAAAAGATGAAGATGAAACGGATTTTGGCACTACTCATGGCAGTACTTTTGGTAGCAGGTTTGCTCGCGGGCTGCGGTTCGGGGGACGATGATTACGACATTGTCATCGGCGTACTGGCTCCCTTGACCGGGCCGGTTTCGCAATTCGGCACAGCGGTTGAGGCCGGTGTGAATCTGTATGTTGAGCAGTTTAACGCGCTGGGCGGCCGTCAGGTACGCTTGGAGTTCTGGGACGAAGAGGGTGCCGCCGAACTCGGTGTTGCGGGCTATCATCATCTGATGGATTTGGGTGTGGATGCCATCATCGGTGCTGTCACCAGCGGTGTTACCCGTGCGGTTGTGCCGCTCTCCTATGAGGACAATATGCCCATGATTACGGCGACCTCTACCCATGAATTTGTCACCGTGAATGAAGAGACGGGCGCAGTATTTACAAACATGTTCCGTTCCTGCTTTATCGACCCCTTCCAAGGGCAGCAGATGGCGCACTTTGCCCATCAAGTTGTAGGCGCGCAGACCGTTGCGATTCTCTATAACAACGAGGTGGACTATTCCATCGGGCTGATGCAGGCTTTTGTGGCTGAAGCGGAAATTCTGGGCTTGGAAATCGTTGCGATTGAGAACTTCCAAAGAACGACCGTGGCTTTCCAAGGACAGCTTACCAATATCATGGCGCACAACCCGGATGCTCTGTTTATCCCCGAATACTATCAAAGTGTCGCGCTTATCGGGCCGCAGAGTGTAGAAGTCGGGTTGGAGACCGTGCTCTTGGGCGCCGACGGTTGGGCGACGATTTTGGACTTCATGGATGAGCCCTCTTCCATCGAGGGAGCTTACTTCCTCACAGGCTTTTCCGCCGAGGTAGATACGCCGCTCGTGCAGAGCTTTATTACTGACTTCTATGCGGCAAACGGATTCATGCCCAACATGTTCGCCGCACAGGCTTTTGATGCCGCGAAGATTCTCATCGCCGCCATCGAGGCTACACTTGATGATATTGAGGCAGGCTTGGAAGCCGGTGCAGATTGGCGTGACGCCGTTGATGTAGCTACATTCCGGCAGTCTGTCATCGACAACATGGGCGCAACGGATATCGAAGGTGTGACAGGGCCCATCACATTTGACCACCTGAACAACCCGCAAAAGGGTGCCATCATCCTCACCATTCGCGAGGGCGAAGACGGGTTTGAGGAAAGCTTCTGGGGTTACTTCTACGGTCGATAATTTTACAGCTTTTAGATCTGACCTGATTTTAGACTGAGACCAACGCATTTTAGATGAGAAACGTAAATAGAGGGTGTGCTTTGCCCGCCCTCTATTTTGCGTAGGGGGTGGCGGCTATATGACATTTGTTATGCAGCTCATTAACGGCTTGCAGCTGGGTTCGATTTATGCACTGGTAGCCCTGGGCTATACCATGGTGTACGGAATCGTCAAACTTTTGAATTTTGCCCACGGTGATATTATCATGGTGGGTGGCTATATCGCGCTGTTTTCTTTGACGGCGTTCTTTTTGCCGCCTGTTTTGGCGGCACTGCTCACAGTAGCGGGCTGTACGCTGTTGGCTATTATCATTGAAAAGTTAGCGTATACGCCTTTGCGCTTTGCGCCTCGGCTTTCGCTTTTGATTACGGCAATCGGCGTCTCGATTCTATTGCAGAATCTGGCGCAGATTTTCTTCGGCGCGGACGGACATGCTTTTCCCCGTGCGCAACTGTTCCCCGTGGGTTGGGTGTATATCGGTGAGATTCGGCTGACCTATGCGTCTATTATCACGCTGGTGCTCTCGGTTTTGTCTATGGCTGTGCTCGCGTTCTTGGTCAAGAAGACGAAGCTGGGCAAGGCCATGCGCGCGGTGAGTGAGGACACGGGTGCCGCGCAGCTCATGGGTATTAATGTCAACCACATTATTACCTTTACGTTCGCCGTGGGTGCGGCTTTGGCCGGTGTGGGCGCGCTTCTGTACAGCGTCCACTTCCCCTTGATTATGCCCACAATCGGTGTGATGTTGGGGCTGCGGGCTTTCGTCGCTGCTGTTTTAGGCGGAATCGGCTCTATTCCCGGGACGATGTTGGGCGGATACCTGATTGCGTTTTTGGAAGTCGGGGTCATTGCCATCGGCGGTTCACGCTGGACGGACGGTGCCGTGTTCTTGATTTTAATCCTCGTGCTGATGATACGCCCCACGGGCATCATGGGCCGCACGATGATGGAAAAGGTATAGGGGGGTATGCAAATGAAACAGTTCAAATTCCCTATGCCCGCACGCTATGGGATTAACATGACTTTGCTTGCGGCTTTGCTTGCGGGCGGCTATTTTTTGTTGGAGAGCGGTATATTGCCGCGGGCGCACAGCAATAACATCATTCTGGTCGGTATTTTTATTATCTTGGCCGTGTCGCTCAATCTGGTCACCGGCTATTTGGGTCAGTTACCTTTGGGACATGCGGGCTTTATGGCTGTCGGGGCCTACGTGGGGGCCATTTTTTGGCGCAGCGGATTTTTACCGGACGCTGTTTCCGTCCCGGGCGGGATTTTATTGGCCGGTTTGGTGGCGGCTGTGTTTGGGATTATCATCGGTATCCCTGCTCTGCGGCTCCGCGGGGATTATTTAGCCATCATTACCTTGGGCTTCGGAGAGATGATTCGTGTGCTGGTCACGAATATCGACGGAACGGCTCGGTGGTTTGTTACGAGCATCAATGAGCTTTTCGGTATGCAGATTCCCGTTCCTACCGTTATTACGGGCGGTGCGCCCGGGCTCTCCTCGCCGCGGCACTCTTCCTTTTTGGTGGTTTATATCTGTGTCATCTTCGCCTGCGGGGCGATTCATATGCTGATGAAAAGCAGGCACGGGCGTGCAATCTTATCCATACGTGAAAATGAGATTGCCGCCGAGAGCTGCGGTATCAACACCACGTATTACAAGGTCATGGCTTTTGCGGTGTCCGCGTTTTTTGCCGGCGTTGCCGGGGCATTGTTTGCCGGCAATACGGGCTTTTTGGTGCCGGATTCCTTCGACTTCATGACGAGCATCAACATTCTGATGATTGTCGTCCTCGGCGGCATGGGCTCCATGGCGGGCTCCGTGGTCGCGGCGGCGATTTTGACGAGCTTGCCTGTCTTGATGCAGGGACTTGCGCAGTGGCGGATGGTTATTTACGCCCTGCTCCTTATCATTGTGATGATTTTCAAGCCCACGGGCCTTTTGGGTACGTATGACTTCTCGCTCTCCCGTATTTTGGAGAAGATAGTTCGCCGCTTCCGGGCGGGCAAGACACCGAAAGGGGGTGCGGACATTGGCGAGTAAACGTGACCCCAGAGCACCGTTTATCCCCGATCGGGATTTAGACAAACGTCCGGTGTTGGAGTGCAAAGGTCTCGGCATTGATTTCGGCGGCCTCACGGCGGTGGATGATTTTAACATCTCCATCGCGCCCACGGAAATCTGCGGCCTAATCGGCCCCAACGGGGCGGGGAAGACGACGATTTTCAACCTGCTCACCAAGGTCTATCAGCCCACACGGGGTTCGATGTACCTTGAGGGTAAGGACACGAAAAACATGAACACCATCCAGGCCAACAAAGCGGGTCTGGCACGGACGTTCCAGAACATCCGTCTCTTTAAAGAGATGACGGTGGCGGAGAACGTGTTGGTGGGTCTGCATAATGAGATGGACTACCGTCTCGGCGGTGCCGTCCTGCGTTTGCCCGGCTACTGGCGGGCGGAGCGGATTGCCAGAGAGCGGGCTTTAGAGCTCTTGTCTATCTTCGACATGCAGGATATGGCCGAACACAAGGCGGGGAGTTTGCCTTACGGTTCCCAGCGTCGATTGGAGATTGTACGGGCTTTGGCAACCAACCCGGCTGTCCTCTTGTTGGACGAGCCTGCGGCGGGCATGAACCCTGCCGAGACGGAAGATTTGATGCTGAATATCAAGAAGATTCAGGAGACGTTCCAAATTGCCGTCTTCCTGATTGAGCACGATATGCACTTGGTCATGGGCATCTGTGAGGCCGTGGGTGTATTAAACTACGGCAAAATGATTGCCAAGGGGACACCCGCTGAGATTCAGCGAGACCCGAAGGTCATTGAGGCCTATTTGGGTACAGGCGGAGGTGAGGCGCGTGCTTAAGATTACCAACATGAACGTCTACTACGGCAATATCTACGCCGTCAAGGACATAAACTTCCACGTTGAAGAGGGCGAGATTGTCACTTTAATCGGCGCGAACGGCGCGGGGAAGAGCACCATCCTCAAGACTATCTCCGGCCTTTTACGGAGCAAGACGGGGTCTATCTCGTTTGCCGGTGAGGAGATCGGGAACACGGCTTCCCACGCCATCGTCAAACGTGGCCTTGCCCAAGTCCCCGAGGGACGGCGGGTGTTCTTGCAGATGAGCGTACAGGAAAACCTCGAAATGGGCAACTACACCCAACCGGGCGGCACGATGAATGCGCGTATGGAGCAGGTATTTGTCAAGTTCCCCCGGCTTTTGGAGAGACGGAAACAGGTGGCGGGTACACTCTCCGGCGGTGAACAGCAGATGCTGGCAATGGGCCGTGCGATGATGAGCCGTCCGAAGCTCTTGATGCTCGATGAGCCGTCGATGGGGCTTGCGCCGCTCTTGGTGGAGCAGATTTTTGAGATTATCCGTGAACTGAACAAAGCGGGTACGACGATACTTCTTGTAGAGCAGAATGCGCACATGGCCTTGACGGTCGCTGACCGTGGATATGTGTTGGAGACAGGCAAGATTGTGCTGGCTGACCGTGCGGATGTGTTGTTGCAGGATGACGCTGTGCGGAAGGCGTACCTTGGGGGCTGATGACCCTTAATTAAGAATTTAAGTGGAAACACCCTTGCGCTATCGGCGCAAGGGTGTTTTTGTGTAACGTATGAGCATTTCTCTGCATATCATGCTATCATGAGCGCATTGCGCGACTACGTCAGGGAGGGATTCTTATGTTTCTGTCAGTTTTATCCGGGCTTATTGTATCCGTGGATGCGTTTTTTATCGGGTTATCGCTTGGGCTGCAAAAGAGGTGTCGGTTTTTGTACCTTGTGATTATTAACACATGTCTTTTGGGGCTTTGCATGTTGGGGTTTTTGATTGCGGGGCGGATTTATGAGATGATTGCCTTTGATACAGATTTGGTTGTAGGCTTTGCGTTTATCGGACTGGGGCTTTGGACGATGTTGCAGTATTTTGTATCTGTATGGCTGAGACGCCGCAGGAGGTGTACGGAGGACGGAGAGCCTTCGCTTCGGACAATTGTTCTTGTGGGGCTTGTGATGAGTGTTGAGGCGATGCTGATTACGATGGGGATTACGTTTATCTTTCTGCCCGGCTCAACGGTTTTGATTCCGCTTACGGTTGCATTGGCACATTTCGGGTATTCGGCTTTGTCGTTCCGCTTGGCTCGCACGAAGCATGTGCGGCGGATTCCTCTTGTGGTCAGCCATGCGGTTTCGGGGCTTGCGCTTGTTACATATGGGTTGATGGCTTTGTTTGTGGAATTGGGGTTGTAGGGCCGGGGTTCCATTCCCGCTCGTTCCGCACATCTTGCTTCATACGTTGGCTCGCCTGCCGGCGGCGTTCTTTTTGTCTCGCCAAAAAGAACCAAAAACGCGACTTATGGGCTGCGCCCCTAAGAACCCCCTGCGGGTATCTACGTCGGACAAAACGGCGCACTCGTGCGGTATAGGTATTACGCGCCGTGCGCGCCTTATTGATACGTTTGCGGCCCGCGATTATGGGCAATTGCGGCTGACCGCTTGGTGTGTTCTCTCCCGCGCGCGGGGGAGGGGGTGCCCTTGACCTTAGGCTCCTTCGCCTTCGCTTGCGAGAGAGCCGCCGCCGCAGGCGACGGAGGGAGTACTCCCTCCGCCCCTACACTTTCCGCTTATGAAATGCTGAGGGGACGAGCCGATAGGCCTCTTTTTTGTCCATCTTCGTCATGTAACGGGTGGCGATGCGTTCGCCGCAGTTGGGGCAGAAGATGGCTCCGTGGTATTGGGAGAAGTCGAGACAGCCGTCTATGATTCTGTCGTTGTACATCTTGACGAAGCCTGACTCACCGACTTTTTGGTAGTGGGCAATGAAAGTCTTGCACCGTGCGCAGGTGACTTCAAGGACGTGACTGCCTCGGACTTTTCTGCAATTTGGATTTTTAAAAATTTTCATAGATTTGTTCCTCGATTTGCTTTGCGGACAGAATTGTGATACAATTGACATAATGTATCTACATAGGAGCGTGTTATTTTGCTACACAGTATCATTATTCTACTTATCTTGACGCTGGTCAGCGGGGTTTTGTCATCTTCGGAGATTGCGGTGAGTTCGGCGAATCGAAATCGGGTCAAAGTGTTGGCCGAGTCGGGGGACAAGAAGGCGGTGCGTCTGCTCAAAGTGATGGACGAGCCGGGGAATTTCTTTGCTACGACACAGCTCTACATCACCTTTATCGCCTTCTTTGCCGGTGCGTTTGCGGCGAGTTCTTTTACAGACCCCTTGGTCGCATGGACGCAGGAGGCGGGGCTTGGGATTTCCGCCGGGACGGCGGAAGTCGTGGGTTTTGTGCTGATTACGGCATTGCTGACCTACTTTATGCTCATACTCGGTGAACTGGTGCCGAAGCGGATTGCTTTGCAGTTTGCCATTCCTTTTGCCCTGCGGGCGGTATATTTGCTTTGGGTGCTTTCGATTTTGGCTCTGCCGTTTGTGAAGCTTCTCTCGGCTTCCTCCAAGCTGGTGTTGCGTCTCGTCGGCATACGGGGGGACAAGCCGGAGGAGGACGTGACGAAAGAGGAGATTCGCCTCATGGTCGAGTCCGGTAGTGAGCACGGACACATCGCCGAGAGCGAGCAGGGGATGATAGAGAACATCTTTGCGTTCGATACGCTGACAGTAGCCGAGATATGTACGCATCGGCTGGACGTTGTGGCTTTACCGATTGATGCCGACTTCCATATGGTAGTTGAGTTTCTGACCACCCAGAATTATACCAGAATCCCTGTCTATGAGGAGAGCTTGGACAACGTGCGGGGCATTTTGCACTTCAAAGACGTAATGCACTACATGGCGGGACACCCGGACGGGTCGGATTTTGATTTGCCTACCATGCTGCGGGAGCCGTATTTTATCCCCTCGTCAAAGAAAACAGGCGAGCTGTTTCAGGAGATGCGGCACGAGCGGGCGTATATGGCCGTTGTCATCGATGAATACGGCGGGACGATGGGGATAGTCACCATGGAAGATTTGGTCGAGGAGATTGTCGGCAGTATTCAGGACGAATACGACACGGACGAGCTGCCTGATATTGCGGCGATAGATGAGAACACCTTTGAGATCCAAGGCGGAGCCTATTTGGAGACCGTGCGGGACTTCTTTGAGGTGGAGTTGCCCGTGGACGAATACGACACGTTGAGCGGCTTCTTGGTGGGGGAGATGGGCTATATTCCCGCCGAGGATGAGAAGCCGGAAGTCGCCTATGCGGGGCTGCGGTTTCAGGTGGAGCGTGTGTTGGATAAGCGTGTGGTGACGGTGCGCGTGGAGCGTGTAGCGGAAGATGATGCGGAGGACGAAGAGAACGGCGTATAAAAGCGAAGATTTTTCGCATTCGACAAAAACCTACTTGACAATTCACCCGTGTTGCGCTAAACTGTATTAAATGATTTAGTACAATTGATGCGCGATGCGGGTTTTTTGTTTTTGTGTAGGAGTGACCGTCTCCGGTTGCCCTTACGAGCAAAGGTTCATCAAAGGTAAGTCCTTTATAATAATGCAGAATACAAGATAATGCAGAATACAAGTGTATCACAAAAGGAGAGAATTATGAAGAAGAGAATGATTATGTTACTACTGGCCGCAGTGCTCGTGTTGTCCCTTGCCGCTTGCGGCGGCGGACGGGGTGACGAGCAGGACATTGACGACACGCACTTCGCGACCTATGCCTATCTGCCGACGCATATTGAGTTGCCGGACATGGACGGTTGGCTGCAGGGCATGGTTGTCCACGGGGATCGGATTTTCTATTATTTCCTTGACCACAATTCCGATGATGATATGATGGACTTCAACCGCCTCCCGGAAATTGGTGATTTTGAAGATATCGATGATGTTGATGGCTACAATGATTCCACAGACGACATTGATAATTCCACAGATTCGGAAGCCCTTAACGATTTCGACGACGAAATTGATTGGGACAACTGGACACCGCCTGCGCCCGATATCGTGGTAATGAGTGTATCCGCCGCCGGAGATGACTTTCAGGAGATTCGCATTCCGGCGGAGTCGGGCAGTATGCAGGTTGCGGGTTTTCATGTGACGGACGAGGGGCATCTGGCTTTCCTCATTGTGACCAACGACTGGAGCGAAGCGGGCAGTAGTGTGTCTGTGGACTATCTGGTGTATACGATGGACGGTGAGCGGGTCTCCGAGCGGGATTTGTCGCACATTGTTCCGGCGGGTGTGGATTGGTTCTCTGTAGACCAAGCGTTTTTCTTGGCGGACGGGCGTATGGCACTCACCTCTTGGGCAGAGCGGGGCGCAATCCTCTATCTGTTGGACAGGGAAGGGAGAACGGTGGGCGAGTTAGAGATGGATTCGGCCCAAGGTATCACGGAATTGCCGGGCGGCCGTATTGTGATGACGGACTGGGAGCAGGACGGGGACAACTTTTTTGAAGTCCTCCGTGTGGTTGATTTTGACGCAGGCGAATGGGACGAGACCTATCGGATCAGTTTCGGCGGCGCACGGAATCTGCGCCCCGCCGGGGACTATCCCTTTGACTTTTTGATGGACGACGGTGTTCATCTCACGGGCTATAATATGGAGACGGGGCAGCGGTCACTCATTCTCAACTGGATTGAAGTGGGGCTGGCCTCAGGTTGGGACTACAGCGTGGGCTTTTTGGATGACGGGCGCATTGCCGTGCTGACCAGCACTTGGACCGGCACAGGCGGCAGACGCGGCGGTGACGGGTCATGGCAGACGGAGTTGATGGTGCTGACCCGCGTGCCTCGTGCGGAGTTGCCGGAGCGGACGGTGCTCACTCTGGGCGGTATGTGGTTCTCTGAGGAAGTGCGGCAGGCGATTGTGGCGTTCAACCGCGAGAGCCAAACCGCGCAGATTCAAGTGAAAGATTACAGCCTGTACAGCACGCCCGATAATTGGCGTGCGGGCGCGAACCGCTTTGCGATGGATTTGGCCACGGGGCGCGGCCCCGACTTGGTTTGGATGTGGATGGGCGATATCGCAATCGACATGGGGCTTTTAGCTGACCTCTATACGTTTATTGATGCAGACCCCGTGCTGAATCGTTCGGATTTCTTCCCCAACATTTTGCAGGCGGTTGAGACATCGGGCGGGTCATTGCCCATGTTGCCGAACGCATTCGGTGTTCAGACCATGATAGGCATGGCCGATACTGTGGGGCATATCGACTCTTGGACGCTGGCGGATATGCTGCGGTTCGTGGATGAGACGGATGTCCCCAATGTGATGGGTGAGTGGCTGACGGGTGAGAACTTTATCTGGCAAGCACTCGCGTTTGACGGCGGGGCGTTCCTTGATTGGGATGAGAATCGGGCGCACCTCGACAATGCGGACTTTATTGACCTATTGGAAGTTGCCGCGCGTTTGCCCGCGGTACGGGATGATGAAATGGGCCAGAGCTGGGCAGGTGACGAGTTCACCATGATGTGCCGCGGTGAGCAACTGCTCAACATGACATGGCTCTCGCACCCGGATCGGTTTCAGGAAATGACTGCGGCACTCGGTGAGATTGTCGCGCTGGGCGTACCCACTGCTGACGGCGGGGCGCATGTTATCTCCCCGCGGGAGGGTTTGGGTATCAACGCCGCCTCCGCGCATCAGGACGAAGCCTGGGCGTTTGTGCGCCGCTTCCTTCTGCCGGAGGCCACAATCGGTTATTGGGATTTCCCTGTGCGGCTTGACCTCTTCAACGCCATGATGGAAGAAGCCATGACGCCCCTGTTCTGGACAGCGGATGACCCGTGGCGTGAGGGCGAAATCGGCGAAGCGCGTCCCCACGGACACGTTTGGCTGGATGAGGGTGCCGTCCCGTTTTACGCAATGACGGCGGAAGATGCCGCGGCCCTCCGTGAGATTGTAGAGACTGCAAGCATCATGGGCCACTTTGATGAGGGTGTGTTTGAAATGGTGCGGGAGGAGTTGCTGCCGTTCTTTGCGGGTGACAGGTCGGCGGCGGACACGGCACGGATTTTGCAAAATCGGGTGCAGACGTTTATGAGTGAGCGTCGATAGAATAGATAAACCACGGGCGGCCATTGGCCGCCCGTGGTTTTAATAAAGGCCGAAATTACCCGCCGAACACAAGGAACAGGCGCATCATTGTGACAATAGCCTGTTCACGCGTGAATCCTCCTTGCGGTGCAAAGTTATGGTTGCCTACGCCGAACATAAGCCCGGAGGCTTGCACTCGGCCAACGGCATCCATGGCCCAAGGGGAAATGCTGTCCTCGTCCGCAAAACTTGTCGCTTCTCTCGGGAGCGGTTGACCAATCGTGTCTGCCAAACGAGACAGCATGACGGCGGCCTGTTCGCGTGTCAGTTCCGCATTCGGGTCAAAGCGATTGTTGCCTACCCCCGCGACAACGCCGATATATGCCGCCTTTCGGACATTTTCATCATTGGTGTCGATGAATGATACGCGTCCGTGAATTTCGCCCTGTGTGTTTTCGTACAATGCAACTACAAGTGCCGTGAACTCTGCGCGGGTGATGGCATCTGTGTAGCGGAACTGCAGATGCGCAGGCACAAGTCCTGCCGCGATTGCCGCGTTTATTTGTTCGGTCGCCCAGAAACTTGGCGGCCTTGTCACATGGAATAGGCGCATCATGGTGACGATGGCCTGCTCACGCGTGTATCCCCCTTGCGGCGCAAATCTGTTATCGCCTAAGCCAATCATAACCTCGGTGACTTGTACTCGGCCAACGGCGTCTGCGGCCCAATGGGAAATACTGTTATTGTCCGCGAAGCTTGCCGCTTCTCTCGGGAGCGGCTGGTCGAGTGCATCCGCCAAACGGGACAGCATGACGGCGGCCTGTTCGCGTGTCAGTTCCGCATTCGGGTCAAAGCGGTTGTTGCCTACCCCCGCGACAACACCGATGTATGCCGCCTTTCGGACATTTTCATCATCGGTGTCGATGAATGACACGCGTCCTTGAATTTCGCCCCTTGTGCTTTCGTACAATGCAACCACAAGTGCCGTAAACTCTGCGCGGGTGATGGCATTTGTGTAATGCGATTGCAGGTGTGCGGGCACGAACCCCGCCGCGATTGCCGCATTGACTTGTTCGATAGCCCAGCTGCTGGGGCCGATGGGGGCGGTGGGTCTGGTTGCACGGTGTGCGATGTATGTTTCAAATATCACGAAGCCGTTTTCTCGCATGTAGGCAGCGGATTCTACACCGATGTATCTCCAATGCCAGGGCTCAAATGCGAATCCGGTGATGCTTTCGGAGCTCTGCGGATATCGCAGGATAAATCCATAGGTGTGCGCATGTTGTTGCAGCCAGGCAAAGTGTAGTGTATTTTGGAATCTGGCATTACTCAAAGGAGAACCGGTGAACCCGCGCTGGACAATGTCTATTGCCAGCCCGGTCTGGTGTTCCGAGTGCCCCGGGCGCGCAATCCATCTCTCGGCATGTGCCAGGCCTCGATTTTGCACGGCGTTATTAAACAAGACCCGCTGTGTTTCATAGCTGCGAAACCCTGAACGCGGGGTTAAAAACAAATTCGCTTGATTCATGGAGGCGTGCATTCTGAGAAACGCATTTGCCGCCCGCTCTCTCATAAGCTGGCCGTTTCCTACAGATACTAAGTCATGTGGCCGAAAATCTTGACTCAACCTATAGTGTCTGTTGACCAAGACCAGAATATCGTTTTGGTCGCTGACGAGTATGGGTTGGGCGAATGCAATTGTACCTGTGGATAGAAGGAGTAGGAATATGAGGAATAGCGTGAATAGTCTGCGCATAGGATTAGGCCCCTTTCCGTAGTCGATTCAAGTATACTATAAATTTGTGAGCGGGACAAGGAAAACCGCTGTCGTCCCATCGACAGCGGTTTATTTCAAAGCATTTTTACAATATGACCACATGACCACCCCTTATGCTTACGTATAGGTATACGAATAAACATAGGGGGATTGGTTTATCTCAACTCATTTTCGAGAGGAATTATGGGAGCTACTACTTTCAGCCCCTTACAATGCGAGGCAATGCAAAAGCCGTCGATTTTATCGACGGCTTTTCTTGGTCGGAGTGCAGGGACTTGAACCCTGGGCCTCTTGCTCCCGAAGCAGACAACAAAAATGCTGTAACAACTGATACATCAAGGGAAATTGAAAATTGACTGTCTCTAGCCTGTCTCTACTTTCTTCGCTGTCTCATCGCCTGAGCCCAATTTGCCATCCAAAATCAACGCCGCGGCATCCCATGCCTCTTGTGAGAAGTGTGCGTAAATATCAAGTAGGGTTTCCGCTTTGGCGTGTCCGATAATATATTGCAGCGTTTTGATATCAACGCCTTTTGCTACAGAGTTGGTGGCAAAGGTGTGCCGTAGGTCGTGACTGGTAAACTCAATCTTACGAGTGATGATTGCAACAGGCTTTTTCTTTGTCCGACCCGCTGAAATGCGCTGTGAGACCGTGATGCCGTTGATAGCGTCAAGCAATGTGTCCCATAGATTGCTATGCTCACTCTCCGATATGTGACCCGCCCCGCCGGGGAACACCAACAGGGAAGGGGGACAGCTCTTTTTCCACTCGGTCAGTTCGAGAAGAAATCTATTCGGAACCGGAACCTTACGGATGCCTGCCGCGGTTTTTGGGTCTTTGCCCTTTCCGGCCTTGAAGTCGTAGGAGTGAGAAACGGAGATGCAGCGATTCTTCAAATCTACATCTGCCCATGATAATGCGACGGTTTCACCACGCCGGAGGCCGCAGCAAAGGGTCATCAATGCCAGCATCCGAGCGAGAGGTAGCCTTTTAGCCCTATAGGTGTCAGTATCATTGTCACTCGGCAGCGGTTTTACGTTCCAAATGGCATCTTGCACGGATTTGTCTAAGGCTGTACGCTTTTTCTCCGGGGCATCTTTTGGGGCCTTGATATCTTCCGTAATATCTATCATCATGGCCCTGTTTTTTCGAGCTAAAGCGCAAATTTGTGCCGCGGTCTGTATTACGGCCTTGATGGTCCTTTTTGCATATCCGGCCGCTTCCATTTCAGACACTATCATAAGGAGATCCACCGAAGTCAGTTCGCTGGCTGTCCTGCCATCAAGCGGCGCAAGGTGATTCAATGCACTATTATACATATCCTGTGTCGATTTGCCGATTTGCTTATATTTTATGGCTTTCCAAACCCCGGCCCAGTAACCCCACGTCGAGCGTTTATCCGTGACGACAACGCCCATCTTCTTATCAATACGAATTTGGGCAATCTTATCTTCGCATTCGCTTTGTGTTTCCCCGTAGACGTATTGGCGGATTGGCGTACCGTCCGGTTTGCGGCCGACTGTGACGCTTTTGCGGTATAGGCCACTACTGTGCTTTTTCTTCTTTTTGCGTGCCACGTTTCCGCCTCCTCTTGTCTTAGTTTTTTATAGCTCGACATGATGAGTATTGAGGTGCACGGTAACAACGTGGTCGTCTCGTGGTATACCTGTTCTTTGAATTGCCCTCAAAAATCGCAGAGCATTGGTTGCGAACAAGACCTCGCTGTTGGACAACCCCATGGTTGCGTTTGGCCATCTGGTAGGCTCGTCCCATACAGCGACCATGTCCTTAGATCCACCAATATCATGTACAGCAAAGCCAGCAAGAGACAGTACGTTTTTTAGCCTCTTTTTTGAGCTATGGCAAAACCTAGCAATATCTCTTGTGTCAATGTACCAACGCCCGGAAAACTTCACGATATCCACGGTGCTAGTATTGTTGATTTTAATGGTTAGGCGATCATCGTTATTCATGCTCATTTTTAACAAGAACCATTCCGCTTTCATTTTTTAACCATATAGGCGACACCACCGATATGGCCATTTCACTTTGAAAATTTTTCCGAAATTTGTAATTTCATTACACAAATGCGGAAATATCTGGTATAATGAATACCCTGTCGGCAGCAACTTCGAATGAAAGGGGCTGACCCACGTTGAAACTCATAACAGAAGAAGCCGTAAAGCGGTTTGTAGAATACTACTACATAGCCTATTTGTCGTGTGCCGGCTTTCACAGCAAGGAAGGGTTACTTGTGCTTCTCGACAAGGAACCGGATATAATCCGCATTGCTCTCGAAGAACGAAAGTAATGCCTCGCATTGGCCATCGGTGAGTTGCTTGCCATCGTTAATTTCAACAAGCTTGTTATAGACCTCAAGGGCGTCCTGTTCCACATCGGAACCGGGACGCTCTTTTTTTGCGTCTTGGAGCGGGGGATCGCTAAAATCGTCAAGGGAGCAACCAAGGGCATTAGCTAGAGCCCTCATTGTTTCAAGTTTTGGGTCTTTTGTAATTCCAGCAGTTATTTTATTTATAGTTCCGACTGGAACACCAGAAATCAGGGCCAAATCTTCATTGGTAAGACCTTTTTCTTTTTTCATCCTTTTAATAACATCTAACCACATATCATTCACCTTCCTGACCAAGATTATAGTACTAAGTTCACGATTTGTCAACATAAATTTACCGTTAACGGAAATTTATGCCTAAAAAACTCTTGACAATTGCCGTCAAAGGCAATATAATGAAAATCACATTAACCGTCAACGGTAAAAATGAGAGGTGGATAAAATGTTGTTTAGAAATTTAAAGGCAGAGATGGCAAGGCAAGGTATATCTAATAAGTCACTAGCAGAGCACTTGAACATTACGGATAGGGCTTTACGAAACAAGCTGAGCGGGGCTTCTGAGTTCACTTGGGAGCAGGTTTGCAAGATACAAACAGAGCTTTTCCCGCATATGAACAAAGATTATCTATTCGAAGTAGACGTCGAAGTGCAAGCACGTCAAAGACAAGCGAAAGCGGGGTGAGACAGGTGAAATCAGAAAAAAAGAAACCCGCCATTTTTGTTCCGGGCTTGATAATTTTCAAGCACCACGCAATCCTGCGGCCTGAGGACGAGGAACGCATTGAGCAGAAAGCCTTGAAAAATATTGCGAGAGGCCGAATTTCTGTAGGCCCACAGATGGATGTTTTCATTTTCAAAGACAACGGCGACATTGTCTATCCGCCGCCTGCAGTTAGAGATTCCATTATGGCAGAAGAAATCGCCGCCCTTGTAGTGGAGATACAAGAGCGGCGGGAAGCTGGATCAACCATTGGAGGGTTGCTTGCTGCTCACTTCAGCAAGAAGTTTCAACCTAGCGTTAGTTGTTCATAAAAATCATTGTATAGTGCTTTATATCTGTCTAGTGTAGCTGTCGTAATCGAAGTGTTTGAGTTAATTTCTCCGCTTTGGCAATGTGCATCAACAAGAGGTCTTAGAAATTGCAGGGCTAAATCATGGGCAATTATGCAAGAGTTCATGCGACCGTTAACATACAGCTTATCCACGGGTTTCACCTCCTTTCGCCGCTATTCTACCACGGCGTCGTGGAGCGGGGCAAGCGCAGAAAGGGGGCGGATTAACAAATGACCACATTTGAGGAAAGACAAATGGTTCTGCATATGGCGGAAGACCTCAGTAGGCGATACAAGAAAAACTCACTAACAGCTAGTGAGTTTGCGGAATATCTTGGGAAAAGCAGGCAATACGTTTGCGAGAAAATCCGCCGCGGGGAGCTGCCGGGATATAGATGCGGCCAATCATTCAACGTCCCGGTGCGTGCGATTGCCTTGTGGGAGCTTCGCATATCAAAGACAAAAACGACCACATGACCCGCCCCGGAGCGGGACAAGCATAGCAGGTGAAAGCCAGCAAAAGGAAGGAGATACATCATGTCAAACCGAATTACCGCCAAACAAGACCGGGCAAGGTTTCTTGCTGAACTTTCGCTCAAAAACCAAGGGCCGGAGCCGATTGAGCTATCGTTCGGGACGATGTTCGACGGCAACGAGCATACTGAATATGTCGAAATCAAAGCGGCTCCCGGAGTTGTTTTGCGAGAAATCTTTGAGATTGCCGGAAAATACGGGGTTGTTGACCAGCTCCGCAGATACGACGGAATTTTAGTCACGTTCGCCGACCCGAAAGAGGAGGATTCCGATGGGTAAAGTTAAAACCGACGTAAACACGACCGAATTGGAGCGGGGCGATATTCTAATGGATGAATCCACGCCAGAAGGGGTATGTACCGCAACAGGCACTTGTCGATTCTGCGGACAACTTGTAGAGGTTGGTCTCCAACCCGGCACAGTTGCGGCCGATGCAGCAGCATCAATAAAATGCGACTGCTACAAGGCCAAGGCAGAGCGCAAAATCTTGGCGCAGGTGGAATCCGCCGGCGACCGTGTCAATGCGCTGTTTGGAGCTGAAGCTGCCGACCTCGAATTTCGACCGCTTACGGAGCGGAAGCCTATCGCCCTGTTACACCAAATCGTAGAGTATGTCGCCAGAGGTCACATATCATCGGCGGTCTTGCAAATACACGGCACCTGCAAGGCAAAGGTCAGCGTCACGAGCAAAGGGAAAATCAAGGTCGAGCGGAGTGAAACCAAGACCCACGGGCTTGAGTCCGCAGGGTAAGGCCATTTAAAAAGGAAGGGAGAAGCACCATGAGTAATACAACAATTATCCACATCGAGACCCACAGAATAAAGCCGCACCCCAAAAATGTCCGCCGAGAACTGGGCGACCTGTCGGAGCTGGCCGACAGCATAAGCGTACACGGCATACTGCAAAATCTGACAGTAGTGCCGGTTGACCCGGAGCTGCACCGAAAGAAAGTATCCGGGAAAAAGGCATATCCCGGAGATTATTGGGCAGTTATAGGGAACCGCCGTCATGCCGCCGCTATCCGTGCCGGGCGGGTCATAGTGCCTTGCGTCGTGGCAGACATGGACGAGAAAACGCAAGTCGCAACCATGATGATTGAGAATCTCCAACGGAGTGACCTTACATATTTAGAGCAGGCGCAGGGATTCCAAACGATGATAGACATGGGCGAATCCGTGAACGACATTGCAGAACAGACGGGGTTTAGCAGGGAGACTGTCCGTAAGCGTGTTAAATTGCTGGAGCATGATGCCGGGCAGCTACAACAAGCACAGGAGCGAGGTGCGACCTTGCAAGACCTCGCAGAGCTTGACAAAATAAAAGGCCCGGAGTTGCGGCGCGAGGTTTTAGATGCCGCCGGCACGGCAAATTTTGCTCACAAACTAAAGTCTGCAATCGCCCGGCAGGAATCGGCCGAAAAGAGGGAGGCCATGCTTGCAGAACTCCGAACGTTCGCCACGAAAATCGAAAAGTCGGACACCGCCAACAAAAAGGTGGTGAAGTATTTAGAACCGACGGACTTCAAAAAGCCGGATGATGCCGGGGAGCGGGAGTATTTCTTTATCGAGGACGGCTACTGGGTCAAACTCTACACATGGCCCGCTGCACAAGATGAGGCCGAAGATACGGAACAGGCGCAGGCAAAGCAACGTGAAAAAGAGCGCATCAACCAACTTGACAGCCTTGCCCGGCAGACATATGAACTGCGGCGGGATTTCATCAAGGGCCTAACGGGCCTCAAGAAAAACCATGAAACATTACCAATCATCGTTGAATTCGCAGTAGAGACCATGTTCCATACCGGGCATAGGAGTTTTAAAGGCGAGCAGTTTATGAAACTGCTGGATTTAGAAGTAGCCGAGGACGGCAGTATTGACGTGGAGTTGCTTTCTGATCCTGTTTCATCAAGCCCGGAGCGGGTTTTGCTTCTGGCGGCCTATTCCAACAGTCACGATGGGTCACGCCAAAGCTACCACGATTGGCGAGGGGAGTATGAAGAGTGGGAGGCCCTCGACAGGGTGTACAGATACATTGAACGGCTCGGCTATGAGCCGTCCGATGAGGAGCGGGCGTATCGGGATGGGACGCACGAACTGTTCGCCGGTGGCGAGAATGAGCAATGAGCCGGGCGAACAAGCCGTGGCTGCCGGAAGAGGAAGAATACCTCGCCGAACATTGGGGATATTCCCCTGTTCCAAGTCTCAGCAAAGCACTAGGCAGAAGCAAAAACGCCATAATGTGCAGGGTTCATAAACTGGGGCTTCCTCCGTTTCTTGAAAGTGGCGACTACATAACGCTAAATCAACTCACTATCGCTGTAACAGGTTCCTCGACAAACTACTCGTACAAGATGGAAAGCTGGGTAAAAAAGCGGGGCTTGCCTGTCCACAACAAGCGGAAAAATCGTTCTACGTGGCGGGTTGTATACCTCAATGAGTTTTGGAAATGGGCTGAGAAAAACAGGTCTTTTATCGACTTCTCGAAGATGGAGCCGCTGGCCCTCGGAGAAGAGCCGGCTTGGGTAAGCGAACAGCGGAGCAAAGACTTTCGTGCGTTTGCTGTCCAGCGAAAAGATCCGTGGACAACCGAGGATGACGACAAGCTGAAATCGCTGTTAAAAATGCACCGATACGGGTATGCGGAACTGTCGAAAATGTTACGCCGTTCAGCAGGCGCAATCCAGCGCAGGACAGCTGACCTCGGACTAAGGGAGCGGCCTGTGAAAGCAGATAACCGAAGCCACGAGTGGACGGACAAGTGCTACAGGATACTCGCAGACGGCATCCGTGCAGGTGACAGCTATACGCTGATTGGAGAGGCGGTAGGCAGATCGGGAAAAGCAGTACGGGGCAAGGTGTACTACGAGTATCTTACGGAAAATGCGGACAAGGTGCGTGCGATGCTAGGATCCGGCGAATGGGGCGCAGGTGCACCCGATCCGACGGTCAAGCAGGCGGTGGTCCTCTCCAAAACACGCACCGCCACGTTGAAAGAGCTGTCGCAGCTTGCGGGGATTCTGGCATACAGGCGTAATGAACTCGGATATGAGCCTTATTGGCAGCGGCATATGTGCGTGAAGTGGCACGACATCAAGGGCTGTACAGCCGGTTGTGATAACTGCGACACCTGTACTGAATTTGAGCGGATACGTCCCCAATACTGCGCCCGCTGTGGTATCACATTTTACGAGCGACAAAAGGCCACGTTTTGCGCGCCGTGCAGGACGGCCCGCAGAAAGAGCCATCAGAGGAAATATGCGGTCATGGCCGCAAGAGGAGGACGATGATGGAACGGTTGACAAAAACTGGTTTTAATTATGATTCAGGCTTTGTTGCTAGTAGATTGCAATCATGGGCTATTGCACGCGCACTCAAAAAGTTGAGTGCCTACGAAGACAGCGGCCTCACCCCGGAGCGTGTGGCAGAGCTGGCAGAGGCGGAGCGGGATGGGCGGCTGGTGGTGTTGCCGTGTAAGGTAGGAGGTCGATGCCATACTCTCAGGATCGCAGAAGAGACGACAATTAAGAGTGGCATAGTGGAGGATATTTTACTTTTAGTCAAAGCAGATAGCGGCGAAGCTATGATAATGACTAGGAGAAACACCTTTCGCTCCCACGCCGGAGCTAAAGCCGCACTTGCGAAGATGCAGGAGGGCGGGTAAATGCAAAAACGACCGAAATCATGGATAATCACAATTGCCCTGATATTCCTTGCCATCGTCGCTGTGATTATCGTGGGTTACATCGCCGCAGAGCCGCCCCTGGTCGAACATCCGGGTATTGAGTTTTTGGGCGAAGGGGTCGAAGCTGTTGTTCCGACCTCGCCCGTCCGCACCGAGATGCCGGAGATTATAATCAGGACGTTTATGCCTGATTTGCCGTGTGATGGAGAATACACACCGTTGGGCGATGAGGAGAGGAAATAGCATGACACCGTGGAAGCTTAACGAAATTAGAGAGCGGTGCGAGGCTGCAACGCCGGGGCCGTGGATGGGTGATGATAACGGGTGTTACGTCTTTGGGCCTGAGCAGATGATGATATGTCAGATTAGGGGCTGGGGACACTTAACGGGTGGAAGACAACGCCTGAGCGATGACGAGGCAATCGCCATTCAAGAGGCAAACGAGAAATTCATCGCCCACGCTCGGCAAGATATCCCGGCGTTAGTGGGCGTGGTTGAAGAGCTATTGGAAGCCTTGAAAGACGCACAGACAAAATCGGAGGCGTTGGAGCGGGCAATGAGAGGCTACTGCATATGTTGCGCCAATATCCGACCGCCAGAAAAAGGAGCTGCCGCCGAACGGTTCCCACTTATGGGAATTTGTGAGCATTATCCTCGTCTCGTAACGGCTTTTAGCGCAAAGCAAAAACTAGATTGTAAGTACTGGAAATTCGACGAGGCTCAGTTTGCGGGGGAGGCATAAAAGATGTATACATTTTCATTTCAATCTGATTCATTGCCAGAATGTATTGATTATCTGGAAGATTTAGTGATGACGCTAAGGTGTGGCATGGACGAGATTAAGGTTGACACAAAAGAAAATGTTGATGCAATGTTGGCGGATGCAAATCAAAAGGTTCAATGTCCTGTTTGTAAGTGCGAAATGGACTATTGCGGTGCCGGTGAATACGTCTGCCTTATTGCTTCTTGCCGGCACAGATTCCACAAAAGTGTTTAGGAGGTGCGAGATGTCTGAAAAACCGATACTATTCAGCACACCGATGGTGCAGGCGATACTCGACGGGCGAAAGACGCAGACACGGCGGGTCATGAAGCCGCAGCCTACGCTAGAATGGGCACCGCACAGCTACGGCGAGGTTCACAAAATGAAAGATGGCATTTTTGTCCTTGTCTTTGATGAGCCTGTTGTTATCGGGTGGGGGGCGTCAAACGTCGATGGAGACGAAGCGCACAAATCACCCTACCAACCCGGCGATGTTCTATGGGTGCGGGAGACGTGGAAATACTACGAAAAAGCCGTCGGAAAAGGAGAGGAATTTCATGTTGAGCAGAGGTTTGCTTACAAAGCGGACGAATCTGATTATGAAGAAGGAAGACCTGTTGAATGGTATGACGGCAAGTGGCGTCCCTCCATCCACATGCCCCGTGACGCCGCCCGGATATTCCTGCGGGTGACGGATGTGCGGGCGGAGCGGTTGCAGGAGATTTCGGGGCGTGACGTGATGCACGAAGGAATAAATCCACATTGGTGGAACGGCGAGCCTGAGCGTTGGAACAACGAACAACGCCGTGCTTTTCAAAAGCTATGGAACAAACACTACGCCGCCCCAAAACCCGTCAAGTCTAATGGGGTGATAACACACTATGAATCCTATCCGTGGTCCTATCCGTGGGAAGATATAAGAGAGGTTCGGGAACATAAGGGCTTGAAGTGGTATGTCATCGGCAATCCGTGGATATGGGTGTACACTTTCGAGCGGATTCAGCCGGAAGGGGTGTAGGCAGATGGATAGAATGTTGATGTTGCCCGTTGGTATGATTTCAATAATTGTCGGTTTAGTCCTATGGGGTGTGGTATATGGTATCGCTGAGTTCACGCAAAATGATTTTGATAAAAGGAAACACTTCATTGAGATGTGGGCTTGCGTTTTACCTCTGTTTTTAATCGTACCGCCGTTTCTTGCTATCGCTTTGTTGTTTTGACGTGCTCGGCAAGAAGTTTGTTAGACAAATTTAAGTATATGGAGAGAATGCTATGATAGACATCAATAACCTGTGTTCGTCAAGTAGAAAATGCAGCGAAGGGGCTCGAAAAAGTGCAGCAGGGCTTTAGCACCGGGCTGACCAAGGTTGTTGCGTGTTGTATTCCAGAAGCTCCTTTGTTGCACTTTTGGAGCCCTTTTGCAGCAGTATTGCGGGCTGAATTGCGTGTTTTGCGGGCAGAGATTTTTGGAGGGAACCCGATGCCAAGAATCGGACGCATAAGCAAAGTTTTTGCCCCGCACTATGGATATTGCTATCGTTGTAAAACTGCTTGGAAGTTTGCTAATGGGCATAAGACCTCGTATAGCCCCAAGAGAGCATGTTTTCCCCTATGTGAACGCTGTTGGGGAGAATTAACGACAGAGAAACGCCTCCCGTACTATCGGGTACTGTGGGAAGCGTGGGGTGACGGCACTACCGCTGAAGAGTGGGAACTTATTAGAAAGGCGGTTTTAGATGGGAGATAATAATTCAGGAGGCTATACCTATGACTGATAAAAATTTCGCCAATGCGGCAATGTGGCTGGCCGTGGGGGCTACTATAAGCGTTGCTATCATGACAACTGAAAATCTGGCAACGCTATGGTTCTTCCTGTTACCAGCCCTTGTTGGCAAAGAGTAGGAGATGAAAAAATGAACCTGAACGAATTGATTTTAGATACGGAGTTATTGTCGAGAGTGATTGTTGCATTCGGCGAAAAATCGCAAACAGACATGGCGATTGAGGAAATGTCGGAGCTTACCAAAGCCATCCTCAAATACCGCAGGGCGAAAAGCTTCGAGGAAAGCAACGTCATGAAAGAGCAAATCATAGAGGAGATTGCCGATGTCTATATCATGCTGGCGCAGTTGGTGCTCATCTATGATGGCGTTTTATGCAGTACCCGTGTCCAGTCCATAGCTTTTGAGAAAATGGCTCGGTTGGAAGAGCGGCTAAAGCAGTATCAGGCCGTATGAACGGAGCGGGACATGAGCAACATCCGCAGAATACAACATCTGGCCTCGCATTCCAAGAAGATGCGTGTCCGAAAGAAAAACAAGAAACGTCTTATGAGGCTTGGGGTCATACCTAGCGTCGAACGTATCGCAGAGGGCCTTAGGCGTTTGTCTGCGGCGATGCGCGCGGCCGGGATGAGCGTAGAAGAATTTAGCCGTATGGTGAAAGCGTGGCAGTCATTTGGAGGGAGCGAATGTAGTGAGCAAAACGAAGACGGACAAGCCCAAAAATAAATGCAAGACATGCCGATATCACGGCGTGATTAGAGACGGTGACATAGTTTTCTGCGACTACATGAGTATAAGAGGCCGGCGGCGACCTTGCTTGGTTGAAAATTGCACCGTCTGGGAGCCGATTAAACGAAGGAAAAAACACTAAAATCAAGGAAGGAGCGAGACAGGACGATGAGACGATACACCACATGTCCAAACCCATGCGCATCTTGCGGGGCCAACAACGACCCCGGAGAGCGTTGCGATTGCCAAAGGGATGTTGTCACTCCACCCCACACATCTGCCGAGGAGCGGGCTGCTGTGTGGGCGGAGCGGGGCATGTCGGGAGCATAAGTAGCAGTAATGCCGCCGACGCCACACAAGAGCATCGGCGGCGAAACTAAAACGAGTCAAGCGGGGGCCATGGCCCCCATTCAGGGTTCTACGAGAATAGTATCTTAACGCCCACGGAAGGAGTTGCGCATTTATGCCAGACGTAACCATATACCGAGAAACGGCCTATTATTGCGGGGAAGAGTATCTTGATGTCTATATATACCCGGTTTACAAGCGGCCGGGGCAGAGAGCCAAGAAAGCAAAGCCGACAACGGAGACGCAGGCGAAGCTCAATGAGCGACACGCCGCAGAAAAGTTAGGCCGTTTGCTTAATACCAATTTCACACCCAATGACTTAAGTTTCGGATGCTCATACAGAGTGAACCCGGAGAGCGATGATCAAGTGAAGAGAGATGCGCACAACTATCTCGATCGTCTGCGCCGCAGGTATAAAAAGGCCGGTGTTCCGCTGAAATACATAATGGTCATAGAAAAGAGCAAAGCGGGAAGGTATCACCTTCATGTCATCATTAACGACGCTGGCATAGACAGGGATGAGCTGGAACGGATTTGGGGGTACGGTTATGCGAACTCTAAGAGGCTAGAGTTTGGTAAGACAGGCCTCGTTGGGTTAGCAAAATATATCACCAAAAGGCCCATCTTTGGAAAGAGATGGAACGCATCAAAGAACCTAATCCATCCGCAACCCAAGCCGAATGACAGACGCATCCGCTCCCGCCGCAAAGCCGCCGCCTTGGCAAAAGACCCGGAAGACCGTCAGCCGTGGGAGAAGCTTTACCCGGATTATATTATGGCCGAGGTGGTACCGTTTCATAATGACGAAAATGGTGGTGTGTATTTGTTTGCAAGGTTGTACAGGAAGGATGGGGTTTATTCTACTGCCTCGGACAGAAGCCGGGCGAGGCCGAACGCCCATCATTTAGATAAAACGTAGGAGGTGTGCCAGTATATGGATTGGAAGCGAGAGTCTATAGAAAAATTAAAGGGCTATGAGGCTCGGAGACAGGCAGTCAAAAGTGTAGAGGCAGAGCTAGCCATGCTGGAAGACGACTTTGTAAGCCTGCAAAGTACGGCTACAGATGGAATCCGAGTGACCGGGAGCGGTGGAGATAAAGAGAGTGCTCGATTATCCAACATTGCCAGACGGGGAGAACTGGCACGGGTGTTAAAGCAAACAAAACTGCAGGTCACAATGGTTGAATGTGCCTTGGTGATGCTAAGTGACGATGCACGCAGGGTGTTGGAACTGTTTTTTATCAAACCATGTGAGGGATACGTAGAGAAGTTGTGCGGAGAGCTGAATATCAGCAAGACCGAGGTGTACAGAATAAAAGACCGAGGCTTGTACCGGTTCACACTCGCCTTGTATGGTGCCACCGAAAGTTAAGTTGGGAAAAATCCGGGACGATTTTTCATTTTTAACGTGTTATTATGGTAACAGGGAATAGTTTGACATGGGCTATTGCTCCATTGTTCCTTTCTCCTTCCTTTTTTGGTGCCGTCACGGAGCGTAACCGTGGCGGCATCGCTATTTTGCAACTTAACTAAGACATAGTTTATCGCCTAGTGGTGCCGATGTCGCATCGGCGGCGGTTTTTGGTTCCTTCTCGGCGGCAACGCCGATGCGGGGCAGAGAACCCCGGGACTTTCCCGCACGAAAATGATTTTATTTGGAGCGTTTCGTTACGCTTGAGGGGGTGGCGGCGGTGGCTGGATTGCCGGAGTTTTGCGATTCGACGCAGATTGCGCAGTTGTTTGGGCTTACGACCCGCCGGATCCAGCAGTTGACGCAGGACGGGGTACTTGAGACCAACCACCACGAGGGCAAAGCCGGGCGGTATGCGACCGAAAAAACAGTTCGGGCATATATCAAATTTCTGAGCGACAAGGCGCATGGGCGTGAGCAAAAAGATGGCTTGGCGGAACTCATCGAGTTGAAACTGCGGGCGGATGTTCGCTATAAGGAGCTGCAGGGCGAGCTGCATCAGATGAAAAAAGACGTGGCCGAGGGGCGGTACCTGCTCGTGGAGGAGGTGCAGCTGGATTTGGGCAAGTTTTTCGTGGTGTTCAAAAAGTTCGCCCAAGCCATCCCGGGGCGAGTTGCCGGGCAGCTGGCCGGGCATTTGGATTCCGTTGCGGCGAGAGCCGTGGAGCGGGAGCTTGCCGACGAAGTAGCCGGGATGTTGGCCGCTTTCGTTGCGGCGGGGCAGTCGGCGGCCGATTTGGGGGCTGGTTCGCCGGTAGGCGGATCGGTTGCGGGTTCGGGAGCGGGTTCCGCTGCGGAATCGGTGGCCGGACAGTCGGTGGCCGAGCGGGCGACGGACAGGAAGCCTGTGGGGAATAAATCTAAAGGCGGAAAATCCGGGGCGGGAACGTCTCGGGTCAGAAAGAAGCCAGCCGCAAAAGTGCAGGATGGAAAGGACGGCACAGAGCCGATCGAGGGTGAGAAACCCGGAGTGGGGAAAGCTCGGGCTAAAAAGAAGCCCGCTGTGCCATTGCCGGAGAATCACGATGGAGCGGGCAGGAAGGAGAAGGAACATGATACTAACACAGGAACAGCTAAACGCAATTCGGGTGAGGTGTGAGGCGGCCACAGCGGAGCCGTGGGAAGCAACCGGGACGTATGGTCATATGTTGGCCGTAGACACGGACAACCCGTATGATATCGAGTCGATTTTCGGTGAGCTTTTTCGAACCAATCCCAATTTTGAAAATGATATGGCCTTTATCGTTAATGCTCGGGCGGATATTACGGCGTTGCTGGGTGCGCTGGAGAGTGTTACTACCTCGACCGAGTGCCATCTTGGACGTATTGAGATGATGGTACGCGAGCACGGTCGCTTAAAAGCTAAGGCGGAGGCATTGGAGCAGGCGTTGAAGAGTATGTCTCACTCCAAAAGCAATTATCGCATGTGCTGTCAGGCTTGCGTAAAGAGGGATTGCTGTCCATATAAAGAACCATTTGGCCGATTTGAGTGCTTCGAGTTCGACGAGGCGCGGTTTGCGGGGGTTGGTGATTCGGGGTGAGGCAGTACCGGCAGCGGAAGTATGTAGCACCGGCGTATTTGCTCAGGGCGTTGGAGCATCTGCGGCCGCCGGAGAGTTTGACGGTTTCTCAATGGGCAGAGCGGGAGCGGGTGCTGGATGAACGCTCGGCTGCTATGCCCGGGCCTTGGCGGAACTCGGTGACACCGTATCTCGTAGGTATCATGGACGAGTTTAGCAACTACGGAACGGAGGAGATTATATTTTGCAAGGCCACACAGGTGGGCGGCACCGAGGCATTACAAAATATGATTGGTTATGCGGTGGCCCAAGACCCGGGGCCGATGATGGTTGTTTATCCGACTGACCAGCTGGGGGAGCGGACTGTAAAAAACAGGCTTACTCCTATGATACGAAACTCACCCCAACTGAAAGAACGTTTCATTGAGCGCATCAGCGGCAAGGACGAGTTGCAATTTGACAACATGTTCATCGCCATTGTTGGGGCCAACAGTCCCAGCGGGGTGTCTTCTACGCCCATCCGTTACCTATTTTTGGATGAGGTGGATAAATTCCCGGGAGCTAGTAAAAAGGAGGCCGACCCAATTAGTCTGGCCGGGGAGAGAACAAAAACTTACCACAATCGGAAAATCTGCAAAGTTTCTTCTGCCACATTGCGAACCGGTCATATTTGGAAAGCGATGGAGGGGGCTGACGAGATACGGCATTATTTTGTGCCTTGTCCGCATTGCGGGGTTTATATCGAACTCAAGTGGGTGCAGGTCAAGTGGCCCGGTAAGGAGAGCGGCCTTTCAAATGAGGAGCGGGCAGAGATGGCGAGCTATGTGTGCCAAGCCTGTGCCGTTGTGATTACCGACCAAGACAAGAGCCTGATGCTCCGGCGTGGAGAGTGGCGGGCGGTTAAGAAGTCGGCCGGTGTGGTTAAGAAGGTGGCCTTTTGGCTGAACACTTTATATTCCCCATTTGTGCGGTTTACGGAGATGGCAAAGGAGTTCATGGACTCCAAAGACGACCCAGACCGGCTGCACAACTTTATAAACTCGTGGCTGGCAGAGCCTTGGGAGGACACGAAGCTCAAGACCAACGCAGAGTTGGTGCTGGAGCGGCGGACAGAGACATCCGCCGGTACTGTGCCGGATTGGGCGGTACTCCTTACCGGCGGGATAGATGTGCAGGAGGCCAGCGTCTATTGGACGATTCGGGCTTGGGGCGATTACATGACCAGTCAGAACGTGGCATACGGGCAGGCTCTCAGCCTTTCCGAAGCCGAGCGGGTTATGAATGCGGAGTTTTTGCGGGAGGATGGTACGCCCATGATTGTCGGGCTGACTCTCGTTGACTCCGGCGACCAGACGGATATGGTGTACGACTTTTGCCTGCAAAACTCCGAGTGGGCCTTGCCTTGTAAGGGTACGGCCGCACGAGAGAGTGCCTTTAAACTAAGCACAGTCAACAAGCCCGGGGCACGGGCATACGGAATGACGCTGGTGTTGGTGGACGGCGGCCAGTATAAGAAGATGATTGCAGGGCGGATGCGGCGGAAGAATGGCAAAGGGTCTTGGATGGTTCACCGGGACACGGATATGGACTACGCCAATCAGGTGACGGCGGAGCATGAGGTCATCGAACGCTCGGCCAACGGGCGGGAGACGACCAAGTGGGTGCCGAAACAGAGCCATGCGGACAATCACTATTTGGACGCAGAGGTCTATGCCATGTGCGCCGCTGATATTAAGGGTATCCGCTACCGCTATTTGCAGACCGAGGCAGAGAAAGAGCCGGAGCGGGCGGAGACAGAGATGCCTGCGGGCGGGCAGGATGGGTGGATACAGGCTAATGAGAAGTGGTTGGGCAGGAACTAGCTAGCCGTTGGAGGTTCGGGCCACAATGTGTACCGAACCAAAATATGGGAGGAAAAGCAAAATGAATGAGCGGTATTTATTTCGTGGGAAAAACATTGATGATGGCGAGTGGGTGCAAGGTCATATTTGGGGGGTAAGACCAAAAATAAACGGCGAGCAAAAAGATTTTGCTGCGATGATAGCGCACATTCCAACTGAGGATACATACGTTTCGACATGGTATGCAGTTGACATTGCCACAATCGGGCAATGCACCGGGATACAGGGTGAGGCATATATCGGCAGCCTAATCTTCGAGGGCGACATACTTGACGATGGTGACATTCGTGGCGTGGTCGAGTGGCAATGCGACGGGTGGGGTGTTCGGTGTAGTCCGTTTAGCGATTCAAACCTCGGCATGAAAATTGAATCGCTGTGTGACTATTTGGCAAGCGATGCAACAATCATCGGGAACATCCACGATAACCCGGAGCTTTTGGAGGTTGCCGATGGAAGATAACATTTTAGCGGGACTTGGGCAGACGCCGAAGAGTATGTTGGAGGCGGTCAATCAGGCCATTGTGCAGGTTTTGATTGGCGGGCAGGTTGTGAAGCTGGGGTCTCGGACGGTGACACGGGCGGATGTGAATGCGCTGCGGAAACTGAAAGCGGAGTTGGAGGCGCAGGTGGCCCAAGAGGGTACGCCGGGGCTTTTGGATAATACATTTGTGGCAGTCTTTGATGGGCGGTGATGAGATGAGTTGGCTAGACAATGTAATCGGATTTTTCTCCCCGAGAACGGCGTTTGAGCGACAACGCTGGCGGCAAGCTCGGGAGCTTGAGCGTAGTTATGACGCCGGAGGCCATGACCGTATCAATTCTCGCTGGCGGGCTGAGAACCAGAGCGGAGAACTGACCGACCGGGGACAAAGGGACACCGTCCGGGCAAGAGGCAGAGACTTAGAACGTAACAGCGACATGGCCAAGGCCGTTATACACTCGTTCCGGCGCAACGTGGTCGGGCGGGGCTGTACGCTGAAAGCCAGGACGGAAAACGGAGAGTTAAATGACAGACTGGAAGAGCTGTGGAAGCAATGGACGAGGAAACGAAGTTGTGACGTATCCGGCACACAGAGCTTTAACCAGATGATGCGAATGGCTGTCGCCCGCAAGAAAGTGGACGGCGGCTTGATTTTTCTTAGACGTTACACACGGAGCGGCCTCGTACCTTTTAAGCTCCAAGTGCTGGAAGTGGACGAATTGGCCACAGACCGGACAGAACCCCGGCGGAAAAGTAACCGGGTGGCCGGCGGGATTGAGTTTGACCGCTTTAATCGGCCTGTAGGGTATTACTTCAGGCAGTATACGCTGGACGGCTTCACGGTGATGGAGCCGGTCTACGTTCCGGCCCGTGACGTAATTTTCTATTATTCACGCAACCGTCCCTCCCAAGTACGGGAGATGAGCGATTTGTCGGCAGCCATCCCTCGTATTCGTGACGCTAACGAGTTCATCAACGCTGTATCCGTCAAGGAGCGGGTGGCGGCTTGCTTGGGTTTGGTTATCAAAAGAATACTCCCGACCGGCGGTCTCGGGCGGGATTCTTCCGCAACCGACGGAAGTGGGCGGTTTAGCTACAAGGATAAGACACTTTCCCCCGGCATGATTATGGAGATGAACGCCGGGGATGAGGCACAGGTCGTAGACCCCAAAGGTACGGGTGGAGATGCGGCGGAGTTTCTGCGGCTCCAACAGGGGCTAATCGGTGCCGGGCAAGGTCTCAGTTACGAGACCACCACACGGGACATGAGCCGGACGAACTACTCTTCGGCAAGACAAGGTCTCATCGAGGACGAATTGACTTTCTTTGAAGAAAAAGAGTTGCTTCAGGAAGTTATGACAGAGATATATGAGACCTTTGTCATCTCTGTCTATCTGGCCGGGCTGGTCGATATGCCGGGCTTTTGGGAGCAGAGAGCTTATTACATGGCCCATGACTGGGTGGATGCACCACGCCGGTGGATTGACCCGCTGAAAGAAGCGAAGGCAAATCAGGTCGCCTTGCAGACCGGGCAAAAGTCCTTCCAGCAGATTGTAGCGGAGAGCGGGAAAGATTGGAAGGAATACTTGAGAGAAACGGCGGAAGTTTTGGATTACGCCAAGGAACTCGGAATTGACATAGAGATAGGGGGTGTAATTTTTGGCGAAAGAAAACCATTTGACCCAAAACCAAACCAAGGGTCGGAGTAAGAACGAGGGAACCCGCAGCTTTGCGGCCAGCTTTCGTACCGTCGAGGGCGAGGGCAACGAGCGGCGACGGATTCTCAGCTTTTCCAGCGAGACACCTGTTCAACGTTGGTTCGGGGCGGAAATTTTAGACCACAGTCCGGGTGCGATTGATATGTCCCGCTTGGAGGAAATCGGCGTGGTGTTGTTTAACCACCACCGAGACCGGGTGCTGGGGAAAATCCACAGAGCTTGGGTGGAGGACGGCCGAGGCTGTGCGGAAATCGAGTTTGACGATGACGCAGAGACCGAGGTGGTGTTCCAAAAGGTGGCTAACGAGACGCTGCGAACCACGAGCGTCGGGTATCGGGTCGATGCCTTTGAAACGGTTAAGACCGGGTCTACATCCACGGACGGCCGGTTTGCCGGCCCCTGTGACGTGGCGAGGAAGTGGACACCTTATGAAATCTCTATCGTATCCGTACCGGCAGACGCCACGGTTGGCGTGGGCCGGGAGATGGATGTAATCGGCGGCGCACCAACGCTGGAAACATATGAAAAGCAAATCCAAGTAAACAAAAACTATGTAGGAGGATAGCAGTAATTATGGACGAATTTTTGAGAAGACAAGAGGCAATTGTCGCCTTGGCTCGTAGTGAGGGCCGGGATTTGACAGAGGATGAGCGTCAGGAATTTGACACCTTGCAAAGGAAAATCGATGACGCACGGACGGCGAGGGCAGGTCAACCGCCGGAAGGAGAACCGGGGGAACCCACGGAAGTAACACCGGCGGTACGGCAACAGGCAATTCAAGAGGAGCGGGTACGTACCGCTGAGATTCTTGGTATTTGTCAGCACTTTGGCTTGCCGCCTGCGGAGCATATCCGTAGTGGTGCGACTGTCGATAGGGTGCGAGAGGATGTTATCCGCCATCTGCAAGAGACCGGCGCACCGCTCAATGTCAGCGTGCAGCGGGACGAGGCGGACAAGTATCGGTCAGCCGCCGTGGACGCTCTGCTCATGCGGGGCGGCTTGACGGTGGAGAAACCGGCACCGGGTGCTACGGAGATGCGTCACATGAGCCTGCGGGACTTGGCGATTGAAAGCTTGGAGCGAGAGGGCGAGACGGGCCTACAGCGCATGAGCAAAGATGAGCTGTTTACTATGCTCAGTCGCCAATTCTTCAACCCGACGGCAGCGTTCCCGGCCATTTTGGATGATGCTATCAACAAGAGTTATGCAACCGGCTACCAATCCGTGCCGGCTACGTTCGACATTTGGACGAGCGAGGGGTCGCTTTCTGACTTTAAGGCCACGAAGAGCGATTATCTGGCCGGGCCTGCGGGCGACTTCAAGCTGGTGCCGGAGGGCGGCGAACTCAAGCACGACACGCCGGTGGACGCAAAACTGCCCCAGCGCAAGCTGGAAACCTATGGGCGGCAGTTCACAATGAGCCGTCAAGCGTTTATCAATGACGACATCGGCTTCTTGACCACGGTTCCGTCTCGCTATGCGGCGGCGGGTCGGCGTACCATCAACAAGCAGGTGTACAGCATCCTGTTTAACAACCCGGCAATCTATGACGGGACACCGTTGTTTTCTACCGGGCATCGGAACTTGATTGCGACCGGCACAGATGTCAACGCCGAGGCCATCCAGCGGATGTATCTCTTGATGCAGACGCAGAGGGATCAGTTTGACGAGGCTATCACTCTGACACCCGCCTTTTTGGTGGTGCCGGTGGGCTATGGATTTGCCGTCAGGACGATTCTGGGCAGCCCGACCATCAACACGCCGGGCAATACGCAGGCCGTTAACCCGCTGTACAATGCGCCCCTGACGGTTGTCGAGGAGGGGCTGCTCAACAGTCTGGCGGGCAACAATGCAATCCCGTGGTTCTTGGTGGCCGATAAGAACCAAGCCCGGAGCATTCAGGTGGACTACCTTAACGGGCAAAAGATTCCGACGATTCGCCGGATGGAGACACCGGGCCAGCTCGGCTTTGTGTGGGACATTTACCACGACTGGGGTGTTACTGTCGTAGACTTCCGTGGCATTGCAAAAAATCCGGGTGTGCCGCTGAGCATCAACCCGTAAGGAGGAGCAGAATATGAAAGCTACATTTTGGCAGGCAGGGAATGCCTTGGACTATCAAAACACCGGCAACACCGTCATCGAGGCGGGCAGCGTGGTTGACCTGAACACCCGCATCGGCGTAGCGGGGACGAACATCCAGCCGGAACAGGTGGGGAGCGTCCATGTGGAGGGCGTATTTGTTATGCCGAAGGCGGCGGGTGCCATTGCCTTGGGGGCGGCTGTGTTTTATAACAGTACCGCCGGGAACATCACCACGACGGGGGGCGGCAACACACCGGCGGGCTACGCCGTGCAGGCCGCCGCTGCGGACGGCGTGACCGTTTACGTCAAGCTGCTCGGTTAGGCGGTGCGGCATGGCGAAGAATAAGAAAACGGAGGCGACGGGCATTTTGATTGCCCGTCGTCCTATTTTGCACCTCTCTCGGCAGTATGCGCCCGGGGACGAGCTCCCCACCGACGACACCGCCATGGTGGAGGCGTGGGTGGAGCATAAGGCGGCGGCTTGGGAAAAGGTGAAACCCGGAGGCAAGAAAATATCCTCGGGCGGAGCTGCCACGGGAGACACAACTGAAAGCACCGTGTCAACGCAGACCGAGGAGGACGACAAGGAGGAGTAGCCAATGGGCGAGTTTCCATCCTTTAGGCAAATTGTCCGACAGGACATCCGCACGTCTTTTTTCAACGACCCGCAGGGCATCTTTTGTGACCCGGATGACAAACACACCGTCAACGGCCGGGAAATGGACGTGGTGGTGGATACGTTGGAACTGACCGAGCGGCGGCAAGATCGGCACGGGGAAAGCTTCGACGGTCTGTACAAGGGGAATATCATGATTTATGTACCTGCCGCACAGTTCGGCCCGAAACCCGCCGTGGGCGACCTGCTGGTACTGGATGGGCGGGCGCACTATCGTGTGGTAGATGCCACCAACGAGGACGGCGTGTACTCTATTGAGTTGGGGGCGTGGAAGTCGTGATTACAATCACTTTCGGCGAGACGGACATGGGTGTACTGATTAAGCAGGCATTGGCGCAGGTGCCAAAGCAGGCGAAGCAGGTTATGGCTTCGGCGATGACCGGCACAGCGAAAGAGGCACGGGATATCTTGGCCGCAAAGGCGCAGGAGACATACACCATTAAAACCGTTCGCTTTAATAGGGCGGCGCAGGTGAAACCTGCGTCGGCTTCTAGCTTGGAGGCATACATCAGAGCCAGCGGGCGGAGAATTGGGTCTACGAACTTCAAACACTCTGCAGGCCGAGGCGCACCGGCACGGTTGCAGGTGTTGCAAAGCGGGAGTTTGAAACCGCTCGGCGTTCCGGGCCGGATGGGATTTAAGGCCCGGCTCAACAGCGGGAATGTACACCTTGTGCGGCGGGAAACGACGGGGAGATGGCCGTTGAAGGTGTTTACCTCTCCTTCTGTCCCGCAAATGCTTGGCAGTTTGGAGCGGGTTATCAACCCGACGGAGCCGGAGATTTCTGAAATCCTGTATAAACACGTCAATGAGGCCATCGGAAAACTACTGGGAGGGACTGCATGACACCGACTTTTTTGCTTGAGGACATGAAGGCCGAGCTGGAGAGGTTATTTGCAGGCCACCGCCTGCGTAATTCTCTGGGCGACGAAAAGCCAATCGCCGTACATATCCAAGACCTGCCCATTCGAGAGGGGCCGGATCGGGATGGGTACGCAGACATGGACGTGAGCCGGGAGCAATTCGGCGAGGAGCCGAAGCCGCCGGAACCATATATCCTGTTGCGGGCGAAGACCGGCAAGATTGAGGACGCCGAGGCAGACCACCATGTGAGCGTGGTTATCCTCATGTGCGTAGCTGACAAGGAAACAGAGCGAAACGGGCATGTGGATGTATTGCACCTGATCCACCGCGTCTATGAACGGTTTGCCAAGAATCCTGTTTTAAACGACAAATACATCATGAACTATCCAGTTGACTGGAGCACGGTGGACGAGGATACATATCCATACTACTTTGGAGGGATGACGCTGGGGTTCAATATGGCGGCAATCAGGCGTATCCCACATTGGAACACATAGAAACGGAGGTTTGATTATGTCTGAAGATACAAAAAAGGCACCGGCAACGGAGCCTGACAAAAGGAAAACGACAGCGGCCAAGGCGGCGAAAGAGGCGGCCGAGGCTTTTGTCTATATCGGCCCTTCCCGGCGGGAAACGAAGCTCACCGAGGGGCGGATTATGACCGGCACGAGGGCGGAGGTGCTTGACCACTTTGCCGAGGAGGTTCGGCAGGTGCCGGAGGTGGAAAAGTTGATTGTGCCGGTTGCCGAACTCTCGGCCGCACGGGCACAGGTTCGGGCAGGTGGGAACCTGCTCAGTCATCTTTACGAGAAAGTAAAGGCCGCAGCGTTTTCTGTGGCGGCAACTGCGAAAGAAGAGGTGTAGAGAATGGCAAAGACATTTTTCCATGGAAACCGGGTGATTCGCCTGCCGGGGGCGGACGACCAACCGGCTATTGAGGTGACATCGGGTCTTACATTTGTCGTGGGGACGGCTCCTGTCCATACCGTGGGCGGGGCCGTGAATGAGGTGCTGCGCCTATCGGCTTTCCCGGAGGCGCAGGCGGCTCTGGGGTTCAGGGACTACAGAGACGAGGACGGCTGGGGCGGTTACACGCTCTGTGAGGTGATGGACAATCACTTTAGGGAGTATCGTGTGGGGCCGGTGCTGTTTGTCAACGTGTTGGATCCGGCACGGCACCGCCGGACGGTGGCACAAACTGACTATCCCGTCACAGACAGACAAGTCAGGTTGCCGTTTGAGGCGATTGCAGACACGATTGCTGTGCAGGGCGGTCAGCTCGGGGTGGACTTTGGCGTGTTCTACGACAGCGACGCCTGCGTGTTGGAAGTCATTACCGGCGGGATACTGGCCGGTGCGAGTTCTGTGCAGGTGGCCTATGATGCGGTGGATCCCGGCATGGTCACGAAACTTGATATCATCGGCGGGCAGGATGTGGCCACGGGCGCACGGAGCGGGTTTGAGCTGATTAGCAGCTGCATTCCGAGGCATCGGACGCTGCCGGGCACTATTATCTGCCCCAAGTGGTCGCTTGACCCGGATGTGGCGGCGGTGATGGATGCGAAGACCGTTATCAGCGGCATCCTCTTTGCCTCTGCGCTGGTAGACCTCCCGGCGGAGGCCGGGACGCATTATGCAAGGGTGCCGGGATTAAAGGCGGACGCGGGGAGTTTCACTTCCGGCGACATGACGCCTTGCTGGCCCAAGCTCCGGCGGCGGGGTAAGGTGTATCATTACTCCACCCACATGGCCGCTGTGATGGCACGGACGGACGCAGAGAGCGACGGTATCCCCAGCGTGAGCCCGTCTAATAAGCGGCTGATTGCAGATGCCGCCGTGCTGGATGACGGCACCGAGGTATTGCTGGAGTTGCCGGAGGCGAACTATCTCAACGCAAACGGGATTGTCACCGCACTTAACCTGACGGGCTGGGCAGTTTGGGGGAACTATACCGGGGCTTACCCGGACAGGAAGCATCCGCAATACGCTTTTCTCTCCGTGAATCGGATGTTGAAGTTCCTCGCTAATCGGATTGTTCTGGGCTATTGGGCCAGAGTGGACGAGCGAATGACCATGCGGTTTTTGGATTCTCTGGCGGATGAGGCCAATATTGAGCTCAATGGGCTGGTGCGCAACGACCACCTAATCAGCGGCAGAGTGGAGACGTTGCGGGAGGATAATCCGTCTGAAGATTTGATGGCGGGGATTGTGCGGCCACGTATCAAGGCGACGCCGCCCAGCCCGGTGCAGGAGATTACTTGGCTCTTGGAATACGACATGGCTGCTGTCATGGCGTTATTTGGTTAGGAGGATTCGGCGCATACGTTCCCTGCGGGGAACGTGTCTGTCCGCCTTTGGCGGACGATGCACCTTCGAAGGGGGACTAGTCCCCCTTCGACCTTCCCCCTAGCCTCCCGGCGGGGCTTTTAAAGAACAAAGGCTCGTAGTGGAGCGAGCCAATCACCGAAAGGAGTAATATATGCCGAACACAAATCAGAATATCGACATTGCAATCAGCAATTACGCTTTTTACAAGGGCGGAAACGAGTTTATTGGCGTGGGTGAGATTACCATGCCGCAAATCAACTTCGTGACGACCGAGGTGGAGGGAGCAGGTATTGCGGGTACGGTGGAGGAGACCATCGTGGGCTTTATTGAGACGATGGAGATGGGAATTGCGTTTAAGCTCTTCTCCGGCAATGCCATCAGCCTCTTGGAGCCGATTGACCACTTGGTGGAACTGAGGGTGGGCCATCAGGAGCGGGATCCGCTGGATCAGGCCTATAAGCAGCGCGGCTTGAAGCACGTTATGATTTTGCGGCCCAAGGGAACGAACCCCGGCCGGGTACGCAAAGCCAGCCCCGCCGACGCCTCCGGTACATACAGTTGCCGATATTGGAAGATGGAACTGGACGGGGCAACCGTGTTCGAGTTTGACCCGTACAACTTTATTTGCATTATCAATGGTGTAGATTATTTGGCGGAGACCCGGCGGGTGCTGGGTAAGGAGTAAGCATGACTTATCGAGGCCGCTTGTTTGGGCGGGCGGCCTCGGTGAAGTAAAAAGGTGTTTGCTTTTGCTGCTTTGTTTGTGGTAGGATGGGGGCAGGAAATTTTGGAGGGAGTTTTGGTATGCGGAGAACGGTTGCGGTTTTGTTGGTTTTGCTTTTGGTGGTTGGGGTGGTTGGGTGTGACGCGCCGCCGGCTTTTGATTCTAGAGGATTTCAAAAGGCTATAGAGGATGTCGTCTCGCCAGATTTGCTGAGCGACATCAGGCTCATAGGAACAACAGGATCTCAGGGTCGTACCCCTCTTAGTGCGTTTGTACAGCTATATCCGTCAATACTAGATGATGGTGCTGAAATCGCCACAAACCGTTTTGCAGACGTGGTGGTGGAGGTTCTCCCGATTATCCTGTTTGAGCTTGAGGAGCGGGAACGGGGGTTCTCTAATATAAGTTTTTCATTGATAGGAACCGACGAAAATGATTCTACTCTTCTAATAAGTTGGGACACAGGCAATGGAGTGTATGGAGATTACATAAACAATTTGCATGAACGTCATATTTTCGAGCGGGATGTTTCGATTGAAAAGCTACCCGGAAGAACCATTCCATTGCAGTTTTTAGATGCCGTACCAGCACCTGAAATTATCTTCAGTACACCTGCAAGCGAGAACGGACTGGGAGATACGCAGATGTACATTACTGGGACAGTTGTCAGGTTTCCACAACGTAGCAGCGGATCGTGGTATCAGCCTATGAACTTACTCACAGATTACGGAAGCATGAGGGTTCTGTCTCGTCCGCCAAGTCGCTTCAATGGATTAGCTGTAGGAGACCAAATCAGAGTTGAATTTATGTATTTGGGTATGTCCACAGAATATGACGTCCCAAACGGGACACTTCTTCATTTTGAGTTTTTAGAGGTTGCGGATGACAGGCATCCTCAAATATTCGACTAATAATTTGACAATAAAAACGTCTCTCCTGTTGGTGAGACGTTTTGTTTATAAAAAATCAACGATGAGGCCACTCCTAGCGGGGTGGTTTTTTCGTGGAAAAATTAAGGAGGAAGAAAATGAAATACACGCACAAATTTGACCCGCCCTTTGAGCATGGGGGCAAGACGTATGAGGAGATGGTATTTGACTTCGATAGTCTCGACGGAACGGCTATGGTAAATGTCGAGCAAGAGGCGAAGGCACTTGGTGAAGGACACCTTGTCGCAGAGTTCGATAAAGCGTATCAGTATCGGCTGGCCGCAAAGGCGGCGGGGGTCAGCAGCGACATGATTTTGGCCATGCCGTTGCGGGACTTTAACCGTATCACCAACAGGACGAGAAGTTTTTTAATCGGTTTGGCTTCCTTGCTCCAGGACAAGGAGACGGAGGCCACGGAGGAGACTGTTCCACCGGACGAAGAATAAGAGAACAGGCGGGCATCGTGGCGGCGGGATTCCATACGGATATCTCGTTTTTTCTTGCCCTGCCGCTGTCTGAGTTTGCCGAGTGGATTGCCACATACAATTCTGTTTTTGCGAAAAAGGAATAGCGTTCAGGTGTCCTTGGCCTTAACCCCGCCGGAGGCTAGGGGGAAGGTCGAAGGGGGACTAGTCCCCCTTCGAAGGCGCATCGTGAGCAAAGCGAACCCATGTTTTCCGCATCGAACGAGACTTGTATTTGCGGATGGTTTTTCCGCAAATGCTTAGTCGAGTCCATACCCGCAGGGGTGGAAAACATATGCGACTTAAAGGGAGTGAGTTCGGTGTCTAGGTCGAAAGAATATGAGATGTTATTCAAGCTCAAGGCCGCACTAGACGGTTCCTTTGATGGGGCATTCGGGCAGGCGACGAGTACAATAAACGAACTGCAGGGCGATATCCGGGAAATGCAGGGCGTCATGAAAGACATCGGTGCCTATAAGCGGCAGCAGGCGTCTGTGACGAAGTTGCAGGCGGCCTTGGAGCGGTATCGGGCAGAGCTGGAATCCGCAAAGGCGGCCCAGCAGATGGCGGCGGGGACGGTTAGTGAGCTTGAGGGGAAGATTGGCGCGCAGCGTGACACCATCGAGCAGACCAAGGCCGACATCGCCCAGTATAGCGCAGAGTTGGCCATATTGGAGCGGCAGAAGGCGGAAACCGGGGACGCTTCCGGGGAATTGGCGGCGCAGATTGCCGAGACTGAGGCGAAGCTCGCTGAATCTAACCGGGCCTTGCAGGCGGAGAACCGGGAACTGGAGGAGATGCAGGGCAATCTCAATCAGGCGACCCAAAATGTTCTGCAATTTACTGACAGGGTGAATAGCAAGACGGATGCCGTCAACAAGACCGAAACGAGCTTGGAGCGGTCTAATGCTCGGCTGGGTGAGTTGGGGGATGCGCTGGAAAACGCCGGGGTGGACACAAGCAATCTGGCGGGCGAAACTGAGCGGCTGCGGATTGAGTTCGAGGCACTCAAAGAGGGAGCTGTTGGCGTATCGGAGGCTCAACCGGCCTTTGGGGATATGGCGGCGGACTTCGGCAAGGTGGCCTTGAAAGCGGGGGCCGCTGTGGTTTCCATTCGGCAGATTAGCCGAGCTATACGGGACAGTATTGGCTTTGCATCCGGGTTTCAGTATCAGATGAGTGCTGTGGAGGCACTTTCCGGGGCCTCTGCGGATGAAATGGAGCGGCTTCGGACGCTTGCCAGAGATATTGGGATGGGGCCGCTGCAATTTACCAAGCGGGATGCGGCCTACGCCATGGAGCATTTGGCGATGGCCAGCTGGAATGTACAGGAAAAGATGGCCGGGTTACCGTCTATCATGATACTGGCCGCGGCGGCCGGAGAGGATTTAGCCAACACGGCGGGGATTACAGCGGACTCTATGGCGGGCTTTAACATGGCAGCCGATGAGGCTGCTCGATTTACTGATGTATTAGCGGCTACAGCAGCCAATTCGCATACCAATGTATCTATGATGGGGGCTACGTTCCAGCAGGTTGCGCCGGTGGCCGGGGCTATGGGATTTGCCATTGAGGACACGGCTTTGGCGATTGGTCTTATGGCAAATGCCGGTATTAAGGGCTCCGCATCCGGTACGGCACTCAGAAATATCCTGACCAACATGGCAGACCCAACGGATGCACAGGCGGCGGCGATGAACCGCCTCGGCATCTCTCTCACCTATGCCGACGGAACGACAAGGGACTTGGGCGTGGTGATTGACGACCTGCGTAGTGCCTTTGCGAATTTGGATGAGACCCAAAAGGCACAATATGCCAGCACTATTGCCGGTCGGCAGGGGATGGCGGGGCTGCTCGCCATCGTGAACACGACGGAGGAAAAGTACAACAATCTGGCGGCAGCAATTGCAAACAGCGCAGGCGCAGCGCAAGAAATGGCGAATATTCGTATGGATAACCATGCCGGGCAGATGGCGCAATTGTCTTCGGCTTGGGAATCTTTGAGTACAAACCTTGGCGGTATGTTGCTGCCGGGGCTGACTGCCGGAGCGGGTATGTTGACAGGGCTGATTGGTGCTCTTGATGCGGTGCTGTCCGGGGCGATTTGGGATCATACAACTGCTACGCAGGCGTTTAACGACTTGATAGACGACGGGTTACCAGAACTGATTGGTAAGTATGAGGATTTGAGAGAGCAGATTCAGGGCGTCGGAGAAGATTCGGCAGAGGCGGCTGCGCTTGCGGGTGATTTACTCGAGGTACAGCAGGCGATTGTTGATTTGCTGGGTCTGAGCATTGATGTGTCCAGCTTGTCGCCCGAGCAATGGCAGGACATTATCATCCCGTGGACAGAATCTCTTGAACGTGCGGAGGCGTTAAATCATTACGAGCGTGTCCGAGAGTCCATCATCGCCATGAGAGAATATGGAAATGAAATTCAACGGGCTACGGATGCACAAGAAGGAATGAACGACGCACAAGCACGGCAGGCAGACCTGCAGGAAGATCTCAGAGCTGCGACTGATCGGCTCATGGAAATAGAACACGCCGCTGGATATCTCCGAATGTTCGAGCTGGAAGAGGCGTTCGAGAGAATCAATGCGTTTGCCAAAGACCGTGGGTGGGAAATCGGTGACTTCCATTACATGGACAGGGGCTTTGACATGTTCTTCGCAGAGGCACAGACCCGTGTCCACGACCTTGAAATACAACTGAATGATGGCAGCGCGGCGTGGGAGAGATACCGGGATCAAGCGTTAGAGGCAGGCATCGCATCGGAGACGGCTATGAGCTTAATCCGAGGTTTGTATAACGATGGTTTGGGCCTTGAAGAGATACTTGCACTTGGGCCTGAGTTTGCGGAATTTGCTGATGATATCAAAAGGGCTTTGGGCTATGCCGCTGACGGCGTGGACGACCTCACGGCGGCCAACGAAGAGCAGGCGAACAGCCTGTACACGCTGATTGGGATTGTCAACCGGTATGCCGATGCTATCTACGATGCCTACAGGCGGGCGCACGATGCGGCCTATGTCTCCCTTACAGGGCAAATTAACCTGACCCGTGAGTTCGGCGGGGCGACTGAGACCACGTTTGCGGATATCATGTCGTCCGCTGAGAGTTGGCGGGACGGGATGAACGGTTTTAACCGTGATGTGCAGGCCGCTTTGGCTATGGGCTTAGACCCTGCACTTGCCGAACGGTATTTTTCCAGCTTTACGCCGGACTCTGCCGGAATTGCGGCGGCACTCGTTCAGGGCGGCGCAGAGGGAATCGCTGAGTTTAACGAGATGATGAACACAGAACTTTCCGGGGCGGCTAGTGGGCTGGCGGACACCGTGGCCTCGTTCAATGGGGAGTTTATAGACGAAGTTGAGCGCATGATGCTGTCTGCGGCGGAAGCCGCCGGAGAGGGTGCCGAGGAGATGATGGCTGTCATTGTGCAGGCCATTGTGGACAACGGCGGTATCATCACGGAAGCCGAGGTTGAGATCTTGCGGGCGGCACATACTGCGGCGCAGGAAGCTACGGCTGATGATGCTGCGGCTGTCGGTGAGGAGACTTCCTCCGGGATTGCACAGGGCATACGGAACAAAGGCGGCGAGGTTGGTTCTGCGGTCGCTGCCGTCGTCCGGGCGGCCTTGGAGCGGGGGCGGAGGGAGTTGGATTCAAACTCTCCGTCTCGTGAAGCGGCGAGGCTGCTGGGTGTACCGTTTGGCGAGGGAGTTGAAGTCGGTATCTTGAGTAAGATAGAAGATGTCAACCGGGCCATGGCGGCCATGGTAGGCAGCGAGAACTACAGAGAGGCACAGCAGGCGGTGCAGAGCGAAGACTATCGGGAGATTGTTGCCTTGCATCCGGCTTTGTTGGCTATGGCGAAGCCCAAACAACCTGCAGCGGCGATGGCGGCTGTGGCAGTACCGCCTGCGGCTCGTGGTGGGGACACCTATACTACTTTTGCTCCCCAGATTTACGTCACCGTCGAAGGTGGGGGCGGCGACAACATGGAGGAGCGAGCCAGAGCGGCCGGGGCTGAGATTACATCACAGTTGGATAGATGGTGGCAGAATAAGCAAGAGGACGAAAGGCGGCGGCGTTATGTCTAAGACCTACACGACGAAGTCCGGGGATATGTGGGATTTGATTGCGCATGAACAGATGGGGAGCGGGCGGTATACGCACCTGCTCCTCCGAGCCAATGCCAGCCTTTCCGATACCGTGGTGTTTTCCGATGGCGTGAAGTTGGTTATCCCCGAGGTTCCGCTTGCGGTGTCGGCTACGTTGCCGCCTTGGAGGCTTGGAGCGGGATGAGTAACAGAGACTTAGCCCGGCGGACTGCCCTCGGGGTGACATTCCGAGGAATTGACATCACCGATGAGACCCGTGCGCGAATTATCTCCCTCCAATACAGCGACTGTGATTCCGGCTTGACGGATGACCTGCAGATTGTGCTGCAGGACGAGGACAACACCATCATGGGTGAGTGGCTGAATACGGAGCTGGATAACAGGGCGCAACGTAACATGGCCAGGCAACAGCAAGCGGCCACGGCGGGCGCGGGCGGCATGATTTATACGGTGACGGCACGGAGCGGGCTCAGATATCGGGCGGGGCCGGGTACAAATCATGCGCATCTGGGAACGGCACCGCATGGGACACGGATTACGGTATTTAGCATCGAGAACCGCTGGGCTCGGGTGGCGTTTAACGGTGGGACGGCATTTATGTATATCGGCTGGCTTCGAGCTACGGGTGAGACCGCCTCGGGCGGTAGTGCGGCGGCAAGCGGCACGCCGGGTGGGCGGATTTACACGGTGACGGCTCGGAGCGGGCTTATTTATCGTGCAGGGCCGGGTACAAATCATGCCAGACTGGGAGCGGCACCGCACGGGACACGGATTACGGTGTTCGAGATACAGAACGGCTGGGCTCGGGTGCTGTTTAACGGCGGGACGGCGTTTATGTCGGCCTCTTGGCTTCGAGCCACGGGGGAAGTCATCGCCGGGACACCGGCGGCAGATGTGGAGGATGATGAGAGCGGGTTTGCGGAGAAAAATGCGAACTTTTCCGCTACCATCATCCGGCGCAACTGGCGGGGTGACGGCTTGGATGATGCGCTGGATTGCGGTACATTCGAGCTGGACACCGTGACCATGGACGGGCCGCCGCAGACGGTTACGCTCAAAGGGACAAGTTTGGACTTTTCGTCCTCGGCCCGGCAGGTAAAGCGGAGTCGAGGGTGGGAGAATATCACCCTGCAGGCGATAGCCGAGCGCATGGCACGGGATGCGGAGTTTACGCTGATGTTTTTATCGGAGCGGAATCCTTTGTATACTCGGCGGGAACAGATAGAGCAGCCGGATATTGAGTTTTTGCAAAGCCTTTGTGATGCGGCCGGGATTAGTCTCAAGATAACGAACGGGCAGTTTGTTCTGTTTGATGCAGCCGTTTATGAACGAGCGGATGCAATCAGAAGATTTGTGCAAGGGGACGGGACATATGACCGCTACCGCTTCACGACGGGACTTGCGGGGACGGCGTATAGTGCCGCCACGGTGCGGTATACGACGACTGCGGGCGAAACCATCGAGGCGACATTTGTCCAGCCGGGGTTCGCTTACGATGAAGACAACGTCCTCATTATCAACGAAGAGGTCGCATCACACAGAGAGGCCCTTGATTTGGCTAGGCGTCGCCTGTGGGCGGCCAATCGGGGCGAGACTACCGGCGTTTTCACGATGGAGGGTGACGTTGGGATGGTCGCCGGGCGGACGATTGAGGCCGAGGATTTTGGGGCCTATGACGGGAAGTATTTTATTGAGCAGTCTACACATACGGTGGACGCTACGAACGGGTATCGGACGAGTATTGCCTTGCGGCGGGTGATTGAGGGGTATTGGGATGATACAGCAGATGGGCAGCAGGGCGGACAGACCTATACTGTCGTTTCGGGCGACAGCCTGTGGAGGATTGCCCAGCGGTTCTATGGCAACGGTGCGCAATGGCGTAGAATCTTCGATGCGAACCGGGATGTAATCGAAGCGGAAGCCCGGCGACGGGGCTTTGCGAACTCGAACAACGGAAACCGAATTTGGCCGGGGACTGTACTTGTGATTCCATAAAGGAGTTTTGCCGATGCGTATAGGGACGGTAATTTCGGTGAATCTGTCCGCCCGTACTGCACGAGTGCGGTTTGGTGACCTAAAAATGCCAAGCGGAGATTTGCCGGTGATGCGAACCCCTCCATTGGTGCAAATTGCACCGGGCGGACAGGAAGAGGTGCATGGGCATGGCGTGTCTGTTAGCCCATGGATGCCACAAGTGGGCGACACGGTGGTGTGCCTATACAAAGAAAACAGCAAAGGGGCCGGAGTTATCATCGGCGGCCTGTAGGAGGTGCTGATATGGTAATCGGGAGCTTGGGGGATGTGGCTTTTTACGTTGAACCCGACAAAATCAAGACAATCCGCCGGATGTCTTGGAACAGTTCGGCAAAGTACAGCAGCCATGACAGGCATATGAACCGACCAAAAAGAGAGTTCACCGGCTTGGATGATGATGCGATTCAGTTTCGGATGCGGCTTTCTGCATTTCTGGGAGTCAACCCAATGGATGACATCAGGAAGCTTTTTCATTATGAACGGAGCGGGACAACATTGCCTTTGGTCGTTGGCACCCGAGCGTGGGGCAAATTCCGTTGGGTCATATTAAGTCAAAACCGGGACATAGAGCAATTTGACCGGGAGGGTGACCTGCTGGCAGTTGACCTCAACATCAGCTTGGGGGCTTACACGTAGGAGGGTGCCATGCGGTATACAGTCAGCAGTAATCAGCTCAAAAAAGTGAACTTAGCACCGGCCACGAAGGCCGAGGAGATTTTACAAAATATTCTGGTCATTGTTGCATCCATATCAGGGTGCAATTGTTTGGCCAGAGACATTGGGATTCGTGGGGACTATAAAGGGCGGCCACTTAGTGCGGTGCGGTCTTTCATTGTGGGGCAGGTGCATGAGCAGATATTCCTGCATGAACCCCGGGCAGAGGTGGTGAGTACGACAGTATCGGAGAATCACTTGACCGGGGAACTACAGATAACGTTGGAGGTGGAGATTGATGCAACGTGGCTATCCTGATATTAACTTTTTTAATGCGGATTCTGATGGGTTGGTGTCGGACTTTGTGGCGATTTACGAGCACATCGTAGGCCGCACACTCCGCCCGGCGGATCCGGTACGATTGGTTTTTCTGACCATTGCGGGTGTTTTAATTCAGACGATTGAAAGCTTCAACTGGGCGGCAAAGCAAAACTTGCCGAGGTTTGCCGAGGGGAAATTTTTGGACAGCTTGGCAGAGGTATTCCACAAAGTTGGTGAACGGTTGGCGGCCACGTCTGCGACAACTGTTTTGCGCTTTACTGTGGAGACCGGACCGGGTTCTGTCGTAATCCCGGAAGGAGTGGGGGCCTCTACAGTAGGCGGAGATGTAGTTTTTGTCACAACACAGACAGTAAGCGTCCAGTCTGGCACAACGGAGGTGGATGTCCCCGCCGAGTGTGTGCAGGCAGGAACTATCGGTAACGGATTTATGCCCGGACAGATTTGCAGGATTTCCGGCGATTCGTTTTCTGGTTTCCAAGCTGTGAAGAACATAACCGAAACAGGCGGCGGTAGTGAAGCGGAAGACGATGATGCTTACTATGAGCGGATGCGGCTTTCAATGGAGGCGTTTTCTACCGCCGGACCCGCAGAAGCGTATGAGTTTTTTGCACGGACGGCCAGCGGATTGGTCAGCGAAGCGAGGGCGACTTCCCCCGCCCCGGCAGAAGTGGTGGTACGGATTCTGCTTCAGGGTGGAGAGATGCCAACTCAAGAGGTTTTGGATACAGTAGAGGCGTATCTTTCAGACCGCACACGGCGGCCGTTGACGGATCATGTTACTATATGTGCGCCGGAAGCCGTGCCGTTTGATGTGGAGTTTACTTACTGGCTATCGGCAGTCTCGTCCAAACCGGCGGAAGTGGCTCGAGAGGATATTCAGACGGCGGTAAACGAATATGTGCTCTGGCAGCGGTCAAGGATTGGACGAGACATAAACCCGTCTGTACTCCACGCCATGGTCATGGATGCCGGAGCAAGGCGGGTCGAGATAGTCCGGCCTGTGTTCAGAGCCTTGGACGAAGAATCTGCCGCAGTACCCGGAAACATAGCAGTACACCCCGGAGGGATTGAGCATGATTAAACTGACGGATCTGCCTGCCTCGCACCTTGTCCCGCACGCTTTGCAGAAAGACCCGTCCATTGTGGCGATTGCGGAGGGTATTGCTACAAAGGTACGAAGTCTGGCAGCGGAGCGGGCGCGGATGATTATCTATCCCCGAATTGATGAGCTGCCGGAAGAGTTGCTGGATATTCTGGCTTACGATATGCACGTAGAGTGGTATCAGGAAGATCAGCCGATCGAGGTCAAACGGTCACTTATTAAGGATAGCGTCCGAGTACACATGACCAAGGGAACACCGGCGGCGGTAGAAACTGCGGTCGGTGCTGTTTTCCCGGGAGCTAGGGTTGAGGAATGGTTTGAGTATGACGGGTTGCCGTATCGTTTCCGTGTCACGGTGGGTGTGGGAACTCAACTCACAGAGGAAGCTACTGCAGAGGCTTTGCGTATGGTTGCACAAACAAAGAATCTGCGTAGTCATTTTGATTGGATTGTGCTGGAACACAACACCCACGAATCTCTCAACAGATTTACCCACGCTGAACTGGCGGCACTAACCCAATATCAACTGCGAAACGAGGTGTTAAGTGATGGATAAAACGCCAAACTTGGGGCTAAACCAGCCTCGGCAAGAAGATTTTTATGATGTTGACGTTTTCAACGAAAATGCAGGCATTTTGGATAAGGCGGTTACCGATGCACGAATTGCCGCCGACACAGCTCAGGATACTGCCGAGGGCCGCGCGCCCTTGTCACATCGTCACGGGTGGAACCAAATCGACAACCCGCCGCCTATACCGCAACCGGCGACAACCGCCCCGCCCGCATCGACGAACGCAGCGGGCGTCCCCGGAACGAGCACACAGTTCGCCCGCGGAGACCACAGGCATCCGCCGGGGACTCCTGCGTCACATACGCATGATTGGAGCCAGATAACGAATCCGCCGCCGACAGATGCACCACCCGCCGCTCCCACGCCTGCGGAGATGGACACGCCGAATGATACGCATATCACGATTCGGAGTTGGTCACCCGCCAACTTAGTGCGGGCGGTCAGGGGTGCGCTCTTGACCGGCCTCGACACCACAGTAAATGCCGCTATCGTGGCTACAGATAGGGTGCTTGTTGCATTTGGGAAAGCACAAGCGCAATTGAACAGCCACAATACGAGGATAACTACGGCGCAGGCGACGGCGAATCAGGCCAGCACCGTCGCCGGCAATGCACAGAGTACGGCGGGTCAAGCCATGCTCGATGCGGCCTCGGCACAAGAGACAGCGGACGAGGCGTTGGCCGCCGCCGAACATGGCACAGGCCCGCCCCGCGTTATCCACGTTGCCCTGTGGCATCGAAGCCAACACGCACCGATACAAGACCACCAACTTATCCTCACCTTTGAACGCCCTACGCCCGCCGGGCATTGGGTAGGTTTC
>Ga0131853_10000802_pt1 | contig 56543 bp, 43 predicted proteins | sample TergutLab28metaG_FD_92764 | JGI IMG/M metagenome (GOLD analysis project Ga0131853, IMG submission 92764) | Labiotermes labralis P1 segment gut microbial communities from Petit-Saut dam, French Guiana - Lab288 P1 (version 2) (version 2) | ecosystem: Host-associated > Arthropoda: Insects >...
ACAAATATTAATAAATGGGAGGCGATACCCAATGGAACAGACCACCTCTTTCTGCCACCTCTGCGGCGCACTTTTGAAACGCAGGACACGGCGGTGTTCTAGCTGTGGCTCGGCTGTCAACCGTTCTACAACAACACCGGAGCCGAAATCTGCGCCACAAGTTGCCCGACCAAGCTCCGGCGATGCCGCACTTTCTGAAAAACTACAGCCTTTGCAGGTGAAAAAGAACTGGTTCCAACTCGCTGGGGCAGTGATTATTATCCCTATGATTGTTGTCGTCTTTTACTTTCTCGCAATGGACTCCGATCTTAGTATCCTGTTCGGCATACTTGGCGCAGCAGCGGGCGGCACCTGCTTCTACAAAGGCACCTTGTACACCCGGAAAAAGAAAGAGCTCATCAGCACTTATGTGATTCAAGGCATGTTGGCGGATAACTTTGAACTTGTCCGATATGCCCCCAAAGAGACGTTTACAGAGGGACAACTACGCACATCTCAACTGCGGGGTTGGAATACGCACAAAGGAAATGATTGGTTCCAAGCAACATATAAAGGCGTCACATTCACCTTTTCAGATGTGGGAATTTATCGTCAAGGCCGCCACAGATACACGGTTCTCAAAGGGCAATGGCTCATCCTCCGCTTACACAAAGAAATTTCCGCTCCACTGATTATTTCTGAACTGGAGAAACGAGGTGCGCTGGGCAGACGTGCCAGAGTACAAATAGAGCAAAAACCGTTTGGTGATATATTTACTGTTCTGACAGAGTCACCTGCTGTCATTTCCCAAGTGCTCACCCCAGGCTTTATGGAATTTCTCTTAACAATGCGCCATTCAATTTCCTATGTCGAAACCCATTTGTTTTTTGGCGGCGAACAGGCACACATTGGCCTAAACACAAGAGAAGATTTATTTGAACCCTGTAACAACGTGCAAGACATCCCAGCACTCCGTGAGCGGGTACAGACAGAGATTGACCTCATCAAGCGAATTATAGACGGCTTTCTATTAACCGAAGGACTATTCCAAAACCAACCACAGCAAGACCCCACCCCTTACCCTAACGCTCTTGACCCTATATAGAGTTCATGAGCGCATTTCAATAGAACATCAATCCGACAACACCACCGCCCTTGACCATTGGGGTTGAGAGTACTATTACATCTGGCTAGAGGGTACCGGCACCAGTACAGAGTATAAGGTGCGAAACCGTCGTCACTCTGCCCTTGACCTTGGCGGGTACATAGGGGCGCAGCCCCTGTGTTGATTTTTTGTTTCTTTTTGTTCAACGACAAAAAGAAAGCCCGTCCGGCAGGACAAATGCCCTCGGCACCCGCCGAGATAGAATCGGCGGCAACGCCGAACAAAAAGAAAAGATCAAGGACACAGGACACGCAGGGGCACGCCCCCTACAGGAGATAAACACAACCCACCCGGCAAGACAAAAAACAAAGAACCCGACCAAAATAACAGTCGAGTTCTCCTATCAAAGCCAAAACCAAACAAAACTTAAATCTTCACCCGCCAACCATAAGGATCCACCAGCGCACCGCACTGAATCCCAGTCACCGTCTCATAAATCCTCTGGCTCAAGGGGCCGGTTTTGTTGTCGTTAATCACAAGCACATCCTCCCGATACCCCAGCTTACCCACAGGCGAGATAACTGCCGCTGTTCCGGTGCCGAATACCTCTTCTAACAACCCTTGACGGTTGGCATCTACCAACTCGTCAATAGAAACCAGCCGCTCTTCCACGGACAGGCCCCAACTACGGCATAGGGTGATAACGCTGTCCCGGGTGATACCGGGCAAGATACTGCCGGTGAGGGCGGGGGTGACAACCTTGCCACCGATTTTGAAGAAGATGTTCATCGCGCCCACCTCTTCCACATACTTCCGCTCAAGCCCATCGAGCCAAAGAACTTGGGCATAGCCCGCCTGTTTGGCGTTTGCTTGGGCGACCATGCTGGCGGCATAGTTCCCACCGGCTTTGGCAAACCCCATCCCGCCCCGGACGGCACGGACATATTCCTCTTCCACCCAGATGCTGACGGGCGCTTGCTCATCCTTTCCATAATAAGGGCCAGAGGGGGCCATGATAATGCAAAATAAAAATGTCTCCGATGGGGTCAGCCCGATAAACGGGTCTGTCCCGATGATAAAGGGCCGGATATACAAAGACGTGCCGGGTTCACCGGGTATCCAATCGGCGTCTAATTCCACCAAAGTACGGACGGCTTGGACGAAATCCTCCACCGGGATTTCCGGCATACAGAGCCGCTTGTTGGTCATATTCGTCCGCTCTCCGTTTTTCTCCGGGCGGAAGAGATAGATGTCATCGTCTTTACCCCGATAGGCTTTCATCCCCTCGAACATCTCTTGCCCATAGTGAAAAACCGTGGTGGCAGGCGACAGCGTCAGGTCGTGAAACGGCTCAATTTTGGGGTCATGCCAGCCTTGGTCAGGGCTGTACTTCATGAGGAACATGTGGTCGGTAAAAGCTTTGCCGATCCCGATTAAGGGATTGTTCGGCTTCTGCTTCGGGGTGGTGGTTCTGGTGATGTTGATGTTTAGCATAAGGGCCCTCCTGATGGTGATATTAAAACAAAGGCAACCCGTTGCGTGGGCTGCCTCTTGAGAAGCGTGCTCAAGACATTAGCCAGAAGCGCCTTGTAGGTTTTTTGCTTTTTTTGCAGTGACCTTTGATTTTGCTTTGGGTGTTGGGCAGAAGAAATATGGGATCAAGCAAATTACAATGAAACCAATAATCCGTGCAACATTGCTGGCCACAAGGATAACATAACCGCGCTCATAGCCTAGCCCAAGGGTACGGTAAAAACGGCTGTGGTCGGCGAATTCGCGGTAGTAGCCTAACCCAAGATGGATATCAAGCCCAAGGTTGTAATCAAGCCGGGCTAGTGTGGCATAGACAAATGCGCCAAAGGCAAACAGAAACGTACAGACGAAGAAAATCCAGAATGTGGAAACTTCTTTTTTATTCTTCTTCATGAAGGCACCCGCAAAGTGTAAGCCAAAAAAGCGTACATTACCCGTTGCCATGGCGTTGTTTATTTCTAAGTGGTACATTTTTCTGAAAAACCCAAGTGCCGCACCGGAGGCAAAGCCCAAAACGAAAAATGAAACGAATGGAGGTGCAACGTATTGTAGCACTAAGGGATAGAATAGCACCGGCAGAATAAATACGGTCCAGTTATAATAGAACTGTGTGGATTTGTTTTTGAAGCTGTTTTGCGTATAGAGCGCAAAGATTATCCCCACCACGAACCCGAAGAACAGGCCCAAATTCTCAAGGAAATAAACCCAATACCCCGCTGCGGCATTGAGCCCCAACCAGACCACATTGCCGGTTTGCGCCGTAATCATAGCACCCAAGTCTGCCGTATTGAGGGCATATCCATTTAGATAACCCATGATGAACAAAGATGCACCAGTCAAAAAAGCAACGCGAAACGTGGCTTTTTTGTCTAAGCTGTCTGCTGTTAACATGTTCTCACTCATCCTTCAATTATGATTTTAGTTTTATAGTCAAATCACTTGAAATAGTAGAATAGGCCGCAAGACAGATAAACGCCCTGCGGCCCAAACCGTATGTAAGCTTTCTTTTATTCTTATAGCCAAGTGACAACGCCTGTGGCTACATCGTACTCTGCGCCATAGACAGGGACACCGGATTCTTTGATGGCAGGATTGGTTTTCAAGGCATCCACTTGCGCCTGCACATTCAGGCCGACTGCATTCTCTACAGTGTCAGCGGGCTTGACAACAGTTGCGATATCGTCCAAAATCCCTTGCAACTCGCCGGGCAAACCGGAGGTTCCCATGTGGGCGTTGGCAACAGCGCCGCATTGGGTATGTCCGACAACCACAATGATTTGAGACTTCAAAACAGCAGCTGCAAATTGGAAAGAGCCGATGGCTTCTCTGTCAGCAAAGTTGCCTGCGTTTCTGACAACGAAAATGTTACCAATGCCTTGGTCAAAGTAGATTTCAGGAGCGCAACGACTGTCAGCGCAAGTCAGGATAGAAGCAAACGGGCTCTGTTGTGTTGCTGTTTTCCCAAGGGACTCGTCATAATTTGCAGCCACAAGATTGCTTGCGACAAATCTTGCGTTCCCTTCTTTGAGAAGCTTCAGTGCTTCTTCCGGGTTTGTTACCTTTACGGCTGGATCTTGATACTTGCTCATTTGTGATTCCTCCTAAAATTTATAGTGCCTTTTTGTGCTTAATGCCGAAACTAATGGCACTTTCCTTCCGCCATACTAGCAGATGTTTGAATGCTTGTCAATCTTTTTTTATCATACATCGTATCGCCCAACCACTTGAAAAATGCCTCAAGTGGTTGGGCGACGATATCTTATTTTTCTGGATAGAGCAAACTATCGCAACAGCGGCTCAAACACGGGGTCGAAATTAAACACCAGCACTTGCCCATCCGAGGTCGTCAGTACGATGAAAGGGGGCTGGTCTGTATGGAACAGGGCATAGGCCGAACCGATGCCATCGAACGAAAATGTACCTGCCCGCAAAGTTCCAATTGCTGTTCCGAAGGTACGGCTGCCGTGGGGCAGGGCATCTACTATCTCTGCCTCAAAATCCGTGCCCAAATCAAAGGTTCTAGAGCGAATTTGAGTGGCGGTGACCTCTGTGCCTTCTACGTGATAGGTGATAGGGGTAAATTCTTGCGCCACAGACCACACGCCGATGAGGGGCATGGCCAGTAAGAGCAAACCACTAAGCAACATGAGGCAAAGCCCCAGCGGACGACCTAAATTCATCCCCATGCTCATGCCCACCCGGTCTTTGATGAGCAGTCGCCGGTCGTTCCTGTTGTGGTAGAAAAAGCCCCAGAGCCAATAGGCGTCATCGTCTACAGCCAAAGTGTACCCTGCCATTTTGGTAAATTTCTCTTGTGTTCGCCGCACAGCAAACTCTGCCCGGAAGCTATAGGCCGCCACCACAATGGCGAGAGTGAGTACCACCGCCGGAAACCAAAATGCCAACATAATCGTTTGAAACCCAACCGCAAGGGCCGTGAGGGCCAGTAGCCACGCGCACAACGCCATACACCGCAGGTACTCCCGCCGCCGCACTCGGGTGAGGATTACGTTTAAGTCACTATCCGTCCCTACCACTTCAGCACCTTGGCGCCGGATGGCCTCGCCAAGAATAAGCAGGAGCGGGACGAAGAGGACAGTAATCAGGTACCCTGCGGCTTGCCCCCACTCCACAGTGCCGGTTAACATCTCGTGAATCAAAGGTATGAGTGGGATTGCCGCAATGAGGCAGGGCAGGATAAAGAATAAGCGAGGCAAGGGGCGGCGTTTCTCTTCCATCGCCCGAAAATCCGCAACGGCGGGCACGGTATGGGCCGACTCTGCCCAGTTGCTCTGCCGCTTGATTGCGGCCAAGGCCCGGTTGGCCCGGACGAAGATGACAAAGTCACCGGTGATAAATAGAAGCAGTAATGTCAGCATAATCAAAAGCTGAATTGACATAAAGGGCACGAGTAAAATAGGCAACCCTAAAATCCCGGCAACCACAGTCAGAATCCGAATCCGCCTGAGGTAGGTAATACCTACCGCCGTTACTGACGGCTCATCGTGGCGTGCATAAGGTATTGTGACACCTAACATAATGTTTTTCTTCGGCAACCGCAAATTAGCGGCGAACATGTAAGTGGGGATCATCGTACCGTAGAACACCAGTCCCATTATAAAGCGCATTATCATATCCATGTTGTCATGCTCCTTCCAGGTATAGTTTTTGTATGAGGGCTATCACGGTATCCGCTGTCACTCCAGCAACCCGTGCCTCTGCCACAATCAGGCGCAGAGAACCCTCTAGTCGTTCTAAGGCGGCAGAGCCATCTGACCGGGGGGCCACCCAAGCCCCATTGCGGCGGTCAGAGGCGATGTAACCCTCTTGCTTGAGGATTTGGTACGCTTTGGAAACGGTCATCATGTTGATGCCAAGTTCTTGCGCCAAAGCGCGGATGGTGGGTAACTTCTCTCCAGGCGTGAGGGTCCCGGAGGCGATACCCAATACGATTTGGTTCCTGAGCTGCTGATAAATTGGAATGTCGGACGTAAAATCCAGAGAGAGTAACATATCGCAGACCTCCTTTGCATGATTTATTATAATGCAAATAATGCAATATGTCAAGAGGGAAAATAAAAAAACCCTCTCCGTGAAAGGAGAGGGCTGTCAGCACTTACGTTATTTCAAGTTGAAAAACGCATCCATGCCCGGATACTGGGCCGCATCGAAGAGTTCTTCTTCGATTCTCAACAGTTGGTTGTACTTGGCAACCCGGTCACTTCTGGATGGTGCGCCAGTCTTGATTTGGCCGGTGTTGCAGGCCACAGCCAAGTCAGCGATGGTCACGTCCTCGGTCTCACCGGAACGGTGGGACATAACACAGGTGTAACCGGCACGGTTGGCCATTTGGATGGTGTCCAGCGTCTCGGTCAGGGTGCCGATTTGGTTTACTTTGATTAAGACAGAGTTTGCGATGCCCTCTTTGATACCACGGGACAAACGCTCAACATTGGTTACAAACAGGTCGTCGCCAACCAGTTGCACTTTATCGCCCAAGGCATCGGTAAGCAATTTCCAACCGGCCCAGTCGTCTTCGCCCATGCAGTCCTCTAGGGAGATGATGGGGTATTTGCCGCAGAAGTCTACCCACATGGCGCAAAGTTCTTCACGAGTCAGTTTTTGGCCAGATTTCGGCATAAGGTAATAGCCGCCGTCCTCTTCTTTGTACCACTCAGCCACAGCGGCATCAATAGCGATTTTGAAATCTTCGCCGGGCTTGTAACCAGCGGCTTCGATGGCTTCCATAACCAGCTTCAGGGCCTCTTCGTTGTCTTTCATGTCGGGGGCATAGCCGCCCTCGTCGCCCACAGCGGTAGAACCGCCGCGCTTGGAGATAACTTTTTTCAGGTGGTGGAACACTTCGCCGCCCATACGCAACGCCTGAGAGAAGCTCTCCGCGCTGACAGGCATGACCATGAACTCTTGGATATCCACGTTGTTAGAAGCGTGGGCACCGCCGTTGATGATGTTCATCATGGGTACAGGCAACATTTTGGCGTTCACGCCGCCCACATAGCTGTACAGAGATTGGCCGAGGTCAACCGCCGCCGCTTTGGCAACCGCCAAAGAACAGCCGAGAATCGCATTTGCACCCAAACGGCTCTTGTTGGGCGTGCCGTCTAAGGCGATGAGGGTTTGGTCGATGGAGGTTTGCTCTAGGGCGTTTAGGCCGATTAAAACCTCTGCGATTTCTTCGTTGACGTTTTTCACCGCTTGGATCACGCCTTTGCCCAGATAACGGTCTTTGTCGCCGTCACGGAGTTCACATGCTTCAAAGATACCGGTGGATGCACCAGACGGCACTGCCGCACGGCCCACAGCACCGCTGTCTAGGACGACTTCTACTTCTACGGTGGGGTTCCCTCTGGAATCCATGATCTCTCTGGCGACTACTTCTACGATTTCTAAATACTCTCTCATTGTTTGATTACTCCTTTTAAATTTGTTAGTTTATGATTTGTAGTGGCAGGCGCAAGGCCCGCCGCTGTGAACCCTAGATGAGCAAGCTGTTTCCGGTCATTTCCGGGGGCTTTTCCAAGCCCATTAAGGCAAGCATGGTGGGTGCGATATCCGACAGCCGACCAGACCCCAGCTTGACATCCGCCCCCACAACGGTAAAGGGCACTTTATTGGTGGTATGGGCCGTAGCGGGAGAGCCGTCCGGCTCTTTCATATACTCCGCATTCCCGTGGTCGGAGGTGACAACGGCGACACCACCCATATCCGTGGTGGCTTTGACCACTTCGGCCACGCACTGGTCTACAGTTTCTACAGCGGTCACGGCGGCTTGGAAGTCGCCGGTATGTCCCACCATATCGCAGTTGGCGAAGTTTAAGATGATCACATCATACTTGCCGCTTTTGATCCGCTCAATGCAGGTACTTGCCACCTCTTCAGCACTCATTTTCGGGCAGAGGTCGTACGTGGCGAACTCTTTGGGGCTGGGAATCAGCGCCCGATCCTCGCCCTGATACGGCTCTTCCACGCCGCCGTTGAAGAAGAAGGTCACATGGGCGTACTTCTCCGTCTCGGCGATACGCAATTGGGTGAGGCCACGGCTTGCGATATAAGCCCCGAAAGTACCGGTCAGTTTTTGCGGCGGGTAGGCCACAGTGACGTTCGGCATTTCTTCATCGTACTGGGTCATACACACATATTGGACAGGGAAATAACCGTTTTTGCGGACAAACCCATCAAAGGCGGGGTCTACGAAGGCTCTGGTAATCTCTCGTGCCCGGTCGGGGCGGTAGTTGAAGAAGATAATGCTATCGCCGGACTTAACCAGCCCGTCTTTGTCCACCACCACGGGGCGGACAAACTCATCGGTGACGTCATTGGCATAGCTCTCCTCCACTGCGGCCACAGGGTCTGTGTTTTGGATGCCTTCGCCGCACACGAGGGCGTTGTACGCTTCCTCCACCCGTTCCCATCGTTTGTCTCGATCCATAGCGTAGTAGCGGCCGGTGACGGTGGCGATGTTCCCCACGCCAATCTGGTTACACTTATCCCGGCAAGCCGCTAGGTACCCTGCACCGCTTTTCGGGGCCACGTCCCGCCCGTCTAAGAAGGCGTGGATATACACCTTGTCTAAGCCCTCTGCTTTCGCCATTTCCAGCAGGGCGTAGAGGTGGTTGATATGACTGTGGACCCCCCCGTCAGAGAGCAGACCGAAAAAGTGCAAGGCCCCGCCGTTGGCCTTAGCGGCAGTCATGGCGGATTTGAGGGCTGCGTTGTCAAATAGGCTACCGTCCCGAATGGCAGCGGTAATTTTGGGCAGGTCTTGATAGACCACCCGGCCTGCGCCCATGTTCACATGGCCCACCTCACTATTGCCCATCTGTCCGTCAGGCAGACCCACATCCTCACCGGAGGCTTCCAGCGTAGTGGTGGGGTATGTCTGGAACAGCCGGTCTAGGTACGGCGTTTTGGCGGCGTGGATGGCACTGACCGCACCGTTGTCGGTGAGGCCGTAGCCGTCCATGATAATCAAAGTAGTTGGAATTTTCAAGTTACGCTCCTTATTTTACCTAATCTTGGTTTGCGGCGTGGATGATTTGTGCAAACTCTTCCGGTTTTAAGGAAGCACCGCCCACCAAGCCGCCGTCAATGTCGGGTTGGGCCAGCAGTTCCATGGCGTTCTTGCCGTTCATGCTGCCGCCGTATTGGATGGTAACACTACGGGCGACCCGAGCACCGTACAATTTACGGATAACGGCACGGATGTGGGTGCAAACCTCACCCGCTTGCTCGGCGGTGGCGGTCTTACCGGTACCGATGGCCCAGACAGGCTCGTAAGCGATGATGACTTTGCGCATTTGCTCGGCAGGGATACCGGACAGGATGGTTTTGACTTGCAGGGTAATCAGCTCTAAGGTGATGCCCATTTCCCGCTGTTCTAAGGTCTCACCCACACAGGCAATGGGGATGAGTTTGTTGGCCAAAGCCGCTTTGGTCTTGGCGTTTATCATCTCATCGGTCTCGCCGTGGTATTGACGGCGCTCAGAGTGGCCCACGATGACATACTTGGTGCCCACATCCGCCAGTTGTGCGCCGGACACTTCGCCGGTGTATGCGCCGGAAGCGGCCGCAGAGAGGTCTTGGGCGCCCACGCCTACCTTATTATCTTTAAACGCACGAAGGGCGGCGGGGATCATGACACCGGGAACACAAATGCCCACGTCACACCACTTTGGCTTGTGGACGAATGGTTTCAACTCTGCGGCAAAGGCTTTGAGCTCACTAGGAAGCTTGTTCATTTTCCAGTTGCCTGCGATTACGGTTTTTCTGTATTTTCTGTTCATCTGTATGATTTCTCCTTTATTTGTCTTCTAAACATGCCACACCGGGCAAGACTTTACCTTCTAAGAACTCCAAAGATGCACCACCGCCGGTGGAGACGTGAGTCATTTGGTCAGCCACACCGAACTGGAGGACAGCCGCCGCACTGTCACCGCCGCCGATGATGGTCACTGCGTCACTTTTGGCCAATGCTTCTGCCACGGCTTTGGTGCCTGCGGCAAAGGCGGGGAACTCAAACACACCCATGGGGCCGTTCCAGACCACGGTGCCGGCATTTGCAATCTCTTTGGTGAATAGTTCAATGCTATCTTTGCCGATATCAAGACCCATCAGGTCATCAGGGATATCAAATGCAGAGCAGGGGACAGGGGTGGCATCTGCCGCGAACTCAGCCGCCGCTAAGGCATCCGAAGGAATCAGCAATTTCACGCCTTTTTTCTCGGCTAAGGTCATCATCTCACGGGCGTAGTCTAGCTTTTCGTCCTCACAGAGACTTTTGCCTACCTTGCCGCCTTGGGCCTTGTTAAAGGTATAGCTCATACCGCCGCCAATAATCAACACATCGGCTTTTTCCAGCAGATTCTGGATAACGCCCAATTTGTCGGACACTTTCGCCCCGCCTAAGATGGCGACGAAGGGCCGCTTGGGATTCGATAGACTGTCGCCTAGCATCTCTAACTCTCTGGCTACCAAGAAACCGCTGACCGCTGGAAGGAAATCCGCCACGCCGGCAGTAGAGGCATGGGCACGGTGGACGGTGCCAAAGGCATCTGACACGAACACGTCCGCCATATCGGCCAACGCCTTTGCAAATGCAGGATCGTTTTTCGTCTCTTCTTTATGGTAGCGGAGGTTTTCCAATAACATAATCTCACCGCCGCGAAGCTCGGATGCTAGCATCTTAGCATCGTCCCCGATGACATCTTTTGCCATTTTTACAGGTACACTAAGCAGCTCGGACAACCGCCGTGCCACTGGGGCAAGGCTCAACTCCGGCAGCCATTCACCCTTGGGGCGTCCTAAGTGAGAACAACAGATAAGGGCCGCACCTTGGTCTAACAAGTAGCGGATCGTGGGCAGACTGGCGACGATGCGCTTATCGTCTGTAATCTCTCCAGTTTGTTTGTCCAGCGGGACGTTAAAATCGCAACGGAGCAGAACTTTTTTCCCGGACATGTCCATGTCACGGATGGTCTTTTTGTTATATTGCATGAGTGGCCTCCCTTTTGTAGTGGGAATTGGGTCATATTGCCAATTCCTTGGATATTATGTGGGCATAAGATTCCATTTTTTGCGTTTCCCATTGTATACTGTCTTGGGAAATTTTGCAATCCCTATTTTGAAAAAAGATAAAAAAATAAAAGGTTGCCTAGCTATGATTTCTTCTTCGGCTTTTGTGGGGGCCGTGTCCCTGTGCATCCCGGCCCTTATCTCTATGCCCTTCGTAGGGGTGCCGTCCTCGGCGGCCCATGTCTTTGCCCTTTTCTTGGTTTGACGTATCACGTTTGCGCCTTGTAGGGGACGTGTCCCTGCGCGTCCCGGTCTTTGACCTTTTCTGTTCGGCGTGTCCGCCGAGGGTTTCTTGGCACAAGCCAAGAGCTTGTTATGTCCTGCCGGACGGGCCTTCTTTGCGGTTTCGCAAAGAAGCAAAGGAAACACAGGGGCTGCGCCCCTATGTACCCGCTAAGGGCAAGGGCTAAAATGACGACAGTTTTGCACCTTATACTCTGTACTGGTGCCGATACCCTCTAGCCAGATGTAATAGTACTCTCAACCCTAATGGTCAAGGGCAATGATGCCGCCGGATTGATGTTCTATTGAAATACGCTCATGAATGGATGGCATAGGGTCAAGATCAAAGGGCTGTGCCATCTGGCTTTTTTGTGTTTGGGTGCATGTTCTTCTCTCTTCGGCTGTATTTCGGGCCCCACTGTGGGTGGGAATAGAAGTGCAGTATGGGTGCTGTACCCATACTGCACGAAAAGGCAGTGGAACCTCATGCGCCATATATGCCCTTGGCCTTTTAACGTTCTGGCGTAATGCCCCAAATTTCTTCTGCGTACTTCCGAATTACCTCGTCCGCTGCAAATCGGCCGGCGTAGGCGATGTTCATGGCAGCCATGTGGGCCCAGCGGTCGTGGTTGCGGTAGAGGGTTTCCGCTTGCTTTTGCGCTTCCGTATAGGCATCAAAGTCCAGCATAACAAAAAAGTCGTCGTGGTGGGTGGTCAGTGAGTCATAGATGTGGGGGAACTGGGCATGGCCCGCTTCATTGGGATATTTGTTGATAAAATCATAGACAATGCGTTGCAGGCGGGGATGGCCGCTTAGAAATGCACGGCTGTTATAGCTCTGCTCCCGTTTAAGGGCCAGCACGTCCGGCACTTGCAGACCAAAGGGGATGAAGCTCCCTGCGCCTACGGCTTCAAAAATCTCGATATTGGCTCCGTCATAGGTGCCGATGGTCACAGCACCGTTCATCATGAACTTCATGTTACCGGTGCCGGAGGCCTCCATCCCCGCCGTGGAAATCTGCTCACTCAAATCCGCCGCTGGGAAAATGCGCTCTGCCAGAGAGACCCGGTAGTTTTCTAAGAATACAACCTTGAGCAAACCTCGCACCCGTGGGTCGTTATTCACCTGCTCGGCTACGGTGGCGATGAGTTTGATGACCTCTTTTGCGAAGTGATAGCTGGGTGCGGCTTTCCCCGCTAGGATAAACGTGCGGGGGGCGATGTCTAGGTTGGGGTTATCCAACAGGGCATAATACTGATCTAAGATATGCAAAATCAACAGCAACTGCCGTTTATAGGCGTGGATGCGCTTGATTTGCACATCGAAAATCGAGTCCGGGTCAATCAGGGTGCCGTTGGACTCCCCAATAAGCTCTGCCAGGTGTACCTTGTTGGCCCGTTTGATTTTCATGAGCCGGTCTAAAAAGGCAGGGTCGTTCACTGCACCCTCTGTGTCCAGTTTGGCGAGGGCGAGGGGTTCGTGTATCCATGTGGGCCCGATGGTGTCAGTAATCAGGTCGGCAAGAGACGGATTGGCTTTGAGCACCCAACGCCGATGAGCGATGCCGTTGGTTTTGTTGGTAAACCGCTCTGGGTAGAGTTCGTAGAAATTGCGGAACAATTCGCTTTTCAAAATCTCACTATGAACCCTTGCCACGCCGTTAATCTTATGGCTGCCCACAATGGCCAAGTACGCCATGGAAATCTCGCCGTTTGACACGATGGCCATTTGGGAGATTTTCTCCAAGTCCCCATCCAGTCGTTGCCAAAGCAGATGGCAAAACCGCTCGTTAATCTCCCGCACGATCATGTAAACCCGGGGCAGAAGTTTGGAGAACACATCCTCCGGCCAACGCTCCAGTGCTTCCGGTAGGATGGTGTGGTTGGTGTAGGAGATGGTTTTCACGGTAATATCCCACGCCTCGTCCCAGCCCAGACCCTCTTCGTCCATGAGAATCCGCATGAGTTCCGGGACGGCTAAGGCCGGATGGGTGTCGTTAATGTGGATGCCGGTGTAGTCTGCAAATGTCCGAATATCGCCGTAATGCTTTTTATGGTGGCTGACAATACTCTGAATCCCAGCGGACACAAAGAAATATTGCTGTTTGAGCCGGAGCAGTCGGTTTTGATAGTTGGAATCGTCGGGGTAGAGCACCTCAGAGATGGCCTCGGCGGAATATTTCCGGCCCACGGCGTTTAGGTAGTCGCCGCTGGAGAACAGGCCGTAGTCAAACTGCTCGGTAGACTGTGCGCTCCAAAGCCGGAGGGTATTCACAACACCGCCGTCATGGCCGGGGATGGGCACGTCGTAAGGCATGGCGATGACTGGTTCAAAGTTCTCGTGGTAAAACAGGTGCCGGCCGGTGGTGCGCTCTTCCCGGATATCGCCGAAAAACTTGACCAAGACTGCCTTGTCCGGCTTTTTCATCTCCCACACGGCCTCATTGCGGAGCCAGTTGTCCGGCAGCTCCACTTGATAGCCGTCTACAATCTTCTGCTCGAACAACCCATACTTATACCGAATACTACACCCGTGACCGGGCAGACCCAGAAAGGCCAACGAATCCAAGAAACAAGCCGCCAGCCGCCCAAGGCCGCCGTTGCCGAGGCCGGGGTCGAGTTCCACGCCATAGACCTCTTCCGGGTCAAAGCCCAGTTCTTCTAAGGCCGCAGTACAGACATCTCCCAACCCCAGAGATAGGATATTGCTCTCCAGCATTTTTCCCAAGAGAAATTCCAGCGAGAAGTAATAGACCTGTTTTTTCTGTTCCCGCTCATAGGTGCGGTTTGTTTGCACCCAGCGTTTCATAATCTGGTCTCGGATTAGATACGCCAAGGCGATATAGCAGTCCTCTGCCGTGGCTTCTTCTACGTCTACGCCCCTTGCCACCTCTAATTTTTCACGGAACAGCAAGGAAAATACGTGTTTGTCTTGTAGGTTCATTTAGCAATCCCTCCCGGAATGGATAATCAGTTGATTGTTCTTGTATATGGTCGCTTCGCAAGTGTTGTGATTCACTGTGACGCACAGTGCCTCGTCACCTGTGCCGCGGGTGAAGGCGAATACGCCGCCGTGGGCTTTTTGGAGCGCATAGGCACCCCTTGCGAGAACAGGGTGTTCTCGCCGGAGACCTCCCAACTTGCGGTAGTAGGTCAGTAGGTTTTGGTCCTCCTTGCCCCACGGATAACAGCGGCGGCAGAAGGGGTCGGCACCGCCTTCCATCCCGGCCTCATCCCCGTAATAGATACAAGGAGTACCGGGCAGGGTGTACTGGAGTGTGGCGGCTAATTTCAGGCGCGCTTTTGCCAATTGCATCTGGTCTGCTGTGAGCCGAAAGTGCTCCATCTCGTCCCTTGTGTGGGGGATGTTTTCTCCGCCGAGCACGGTTAAAATACGCATGGTGTCGTGGGTGCCGAGAATGTTCATCAGTTTATGGAGTACAGGGGCTGGATAGTTTTGCACGAGGGTAGCCATGCGAGCGGCCAGCCCCTCGGCGTTTCCTTCCCGCACGAAGGAGATGATGGCGTTTTTCAGCGGGTAGTTCATCACACTGTCCAGTTGTCCGCCTTGGAAGTACCGCCGTCTGTAGCCATAGGCGATTTTGTTTGATGCGTCCTCCCAGACTTCGCCGATAATCAGGGCTTCCGGGTCTTCTCGCTTCATGGCTTGACAGAGGGGGTCTAAGAAGATGTCCGGCAACTCGTCCACCACGTCTAACCGCCAGCCGGACACGCCGTGCTTGGCCCAGTGAGCGATGACACCATCGGGGCCTGTGATAAAGTCTCGGTAACTCTCGCTGGATTTGTTGATGGCGGGTAGCAGTTCAATGCCCCACCACGCCTCATAGTCGTCCGGCCATTCTTTGAAGTGGAACCAGTGGTGATAAGGCGAATCCAAGCTCTGATACGCCCCTACCTCTGGGTAGCGGCCGTAGCGGTTAAAATAGCGGCTGTCTATGCCCACATGACTAAACACACCGTCTAAAATAACCCGGATACCATGGGCTTTCGCCCTTTGGCAGAGCGTTTCTAACGCCTCATCCCCGCCGAAGGCATCATCGACTTTTTTATAATCACCGGTATCGTATTTGTGGTTCGAGGCCGCTTCAAACACAGGGCTGAGATAGATACAAGTAACCCCCAACTCCACCAGATAGGGCAGTTTCTCAACAACCCCGTACAAATCGCCACCGAAGAAGTCGTTGTTGTGCATGATGCCCTCTGCGTCCGGCTTGTAGTACGGTGTGCCGCCCCAATCGTCCCGTACCACAGCACCGGGCCGGGGAGTACACTTGCCGCTTTTGTAAAAGCGGTCTACGAACACATGGTAGAATAGGCCCCCCTCTATCCAGTCCGGCCCAGTCTCGGCAGGGGTATAGACGGTAATTTGATACTCTCCGTCAGAGAGTTGCCCCGGCACCGTGATTTCCTGCCCGCTCCCGGCCTCTACTCGGAAATGATACCAGTAAATCCCGGCGGTATCTAGGGGCAAGGTGGTCTCATACACATCAAAACTACCCATCACGCCGGTCTGTTCCATGGGGGTTAGGTGAGGCTCTGCCCCCTCCCGCCGCCAGTGGACGTGGGCGGTCTTTGTGCCTCGCTGACAGCGGAGCCGTAGAGTGAGGGTCTCACCTTGCGGAATCCCGCCCATGGGGGTGCGAAAGTGTGGGTCGAACTCGTCAAACAATACCATTCGTTCACAGCCCTTCATACAGTGCGACATATGCTCTGGCGGACACGTCCCAGCCGAAGTCGCTCTGCATGGCTTGCCCCATGAGATTTTCCCAGTCGGCGGGGTGGTTTTGGTAGAGGTCTAAGGCTTCCCGAATGGTGTCTAATAGCAGCATGGCATCATATTCTTCAAACACGAACCCGTTCCCGTCCCCTGTGCGGCAGTCGGTGATGGTGTCGCCTAATCCCCCGGTTTTGCGGACAATGGGGATGGCACCATAGCGACAGGCAATCATCTGGGTCAGACCGCAAGGCTCACTGCGGGACGGCATGAGCATCACATCGGCCCCGGCATAGATCAGCCCCGCCAACTCCGGGTGATAGGCGATGTTGACCCCCACTTGCCGGGGGTGGGCGATGGCCTGTTCTTCAAAGAAGAGTTCGTATTGCGTCTCCCCGGTGCCGAGGAGTAAAAACTGCACGTCCAGCTGCAACAGATCGTCCATGATATAGGTAATCAAGTCAATCCCCTTGTGGGACACCAAGCGGGACACGAGACAGAGGAGCATTTTATCGCTTTCTTGCGGTAATCCGAATACCTCTTGCAACTTTTTTTTGTTCACCGCCTTGCCGGCCAGACTTTTGGCGGTGTAATTTTTTGCAAGCAACGTGTCCGTCTCCGGGTTATAGGTTTTCGTGTCGATGCCGTTGATGATGCCGCTGAGTTTATAGGCGTTCTCTCGGATAATCGGCTCTAACCCGAACCCGCCGCCATGCTGGATTTCTTCGGCGTAGGAGGGGCTGACGGTGGTAATCTTGTCCGCCGTGACAATGGCACCTTTCATCAGATTGATGCAGTTGTCGTACTCCACCAAACCCGCATCGCTTGCGGGCAGGTCAAACACATCGGTCAAAATATCCGGGGCGAATTTGCCTTGATACTCCAGATTATGGATGGTAAACACCGTCCGCAGGGCCGGATGTTGTTCTGTAAACTTAGCCTTTAAGTAAATCGGCACCAGTGCCGTCTGCCAGTCATGGGCGTGAATCACATCGGGGACAAACTCGGTAAATTCCATCACCGCAAATACGGCTTTGGAGAAATAGGCAAACCGCTCTCCATCGTCAAAATGGCCATAGGCTTTCTCCCGATCGAAGTAACGGCGGTTGTCCACGAAATAGTAGGTGATACCGTCTTGCACCATCTCAAACACACCGCAATACTCCTGCCGCCAAGCTAGGGTCACGGTGGTCTCCCCCAGAAATGTCATGTTGGGTTCATTCCGCTCCCGAAACGCGCCATATAGCGGCAGTACCATGCGGATATCATAGTCCGGTTGCGCCTCATGCAGGGCCGCCGTGAGTGCCCCCGCCACTTGGCCCATACCTCCGGTGGCCAGAAACGGTACGGCTTCTGATACAGCAAACAGGATGTTTCGCCCTTGTTTTTTCTTGGTCACGATTGCTTTTACCATAGTGTCCTTCCCCCTCTAAATAATCCGTTCCGGCTCAATATAAACCGGGTAGGTGTCCGATCCCAGCATGTTGCGACTTTCCGAGATATAGCCCCCTCGGTCTACAATCATCCAATTCAGCTTTGCATGCCGCTCTACCACAGTACGGTCTTTGAGCACACAGTTCTCCACCACGGCACCGGGCCGGATGCGGACGTTTCTGCAAATAACGCTGTTGATGACCGTGCCCTCAATCTGGCACCCATCGGCGATGATAGAGTTTTCAATATGCGCCCGCTTGCCGTACTTGGTGGGCAGCGAGTCCCGGCGGCTGGTGAAAATCCGGCGGCCGCCGTAGTGGAACAGCTCATTCCGCTTTTCTGTGTCTAACATCTCCATATTATGCCGGAAAAAGGTCTCTACTGAGCTGATTTGGGCCGTATAGCCTCGGAACTCATACCCCCGCACCCGCAGTCGCCAGAGCTGGGGGGCCAAAATCTCCTTGGAAAATCGGAGCATCCCACAGTTTTTCTCTCGGCCCATTAACTGGAGGAATACCCGCTTATCCATAATGTATGCCCCTAACGAGACATTTTGCACCTCGTCTTTCGCGCCGGAGGCACCGCTGATGCCGGTAATACGCCCGTCCTCGTCAATGTCATAAGCCACGGCGTAACCCCGGCTGTCGGGCTGTACTTGTTTTTTTACATAAATGGCCATTACATCCGCCCCCGACAGGCGGTGGGCATCCATGGCGGGCCGGTAGTCGAGGTTACAAACCACAGACGAGTCCACCAACACCACATACTCACCGGAAATTTTGGCCACAGCCTGTACCGCACGGTGGAGCGGGCCGTCGATTTCATTGTTGACACTCTGTCGGGCATCGCTCAAATAAGGCGGGAAAAAGGTAAGACCTCCGCTTTTCCGGGCCAAATCCCATTCTTTCCCCATCCCGATATGGGCGATGAGGGACTGGTAATGGCTGTTTAGCACCATGCCAATGTGGTTGATGCCGGAATTGACCATGTTGGAGAGCATAAAGTCCACCAACCGATACCGCCCGGCAAACTGGGCGGCGGATAGAGTCCGCTTTGTACTGCCGTCACTGACGAAATCGGGATGCGGGTCAGATAAACTAAGTCCGATATACATGTGTTCAACCCCCTTTGCTTTCTGCTGTTGCGCCGTGTACCAACAGGGTCGGCCCACCGCCGTTGGGCGAGCGTTCCGTACCCACGGTTTGACCGGTTGCGACCACGGTGTTTTCCCCTAAGATGGCGTATTCCACTGTGGCGTTTTTCCGAATGCGGACGTTTCCCATGATGACGCTGTTTTTCACCACAGCCCCTTCCTCTACCACCACACCGGCGGAGAGGACACTGTGTTCCACGGTGCCGTAAATCTCGCACCCCTCTGTAATCAAGGTGTTTTGAATACTGCCGGTGGGGGCGATATAGTGGGGCGGCTGGCCGCCGGATTTCGACAAGATTTGCCAATTTTCAAACCCTAGGTGCATATCGTCTAACAAGTCCATGTTGGCCTGCCACAGGCTCTCTTCCGTGCCCACATCTTTCCAATAGCCGTCAAACCGGTAGGCGAACATGCCGCAACCGTCGGCTAACATGTTGGGCAAGATGTCCCCACCGAAATCGTTTTCCGAGTTGGGGTCTGCATCATCTTGGGCCAGATATTTGCGGAGCACGTTCCAATTGAAGATGTACACGCCCATAGAGGCCAGATTATTCTTCGGCACCTCCGGTTTTTCCTCGAATTCTACCACCCGGTCATGGGGGTCGGTGTTTAAGATACCGAAGCGGGACGCATCTTTCATGGGTACCTCAATAACGGCAATGGTGCAATCCGCCCCGATTTGCTTGTGGTGGTCGAGCATTTTGGAGTAATCCATCTTATACACATGATCCGCCGCCAGCACCAACAGATATTCCGGCTGGTAAGCATCGATGAAATCCACATTCTGATACACCGCATTGGCCGTGCCGCTGTACCACGCCGTGCTACCCGGTTTCGAGTGGGGCGGCAAGATGGACACACCGCCCACCAAGAGGTCTAAGTCCCAATCCTGTCCCCTGCCGATATAGCTGTGCAACAGCAACGGCTGGTACTGGGTCATGACCCCCACCGTGTCAATCCCAGAGCGGACACAGTTGGTCAGGGGAAAATCAATAATCCGATACTTCCCGCCAAAGGTGACGGCAGGTTTTGCGATCGCCTCCGTCAACGACCCCAGCCGAGAACCCCGCCCCCCAGCCAAGAGCATGGCGATGCACTCTTTGCCATAGTACATGTCTGACTTGCTCATAACAATCTCACACCTTTCTGATAGAATGCTTGCGTTTTATCGTTGCTCGTTCAAATTGGGCCGGCAGTATACATGAATCATGCATTCGTAACGTCTATTGATTTTGATTGTTCTCATCATGAGCCCCCTCCAACACAAAACAGAGGGTCGCCAGCGGCGGAATGGTCAGATTGAGGCCCTGTTCAAAACCATGCATCCCTATACCCTCGGTGTGTACCGTGCCGTTTTGGTGGCCTTGACCGCCGTATTCAATATAGTCAGAGTTTAACACCTCTGTATAAACCCCCGCCTCCGGCACGCCGATGCGGTAGTCTGTCCTTGTGACCGGGGCAAAGTTGCAGAGCACGACAACACACCGGCCCCGTTTATCCCGGCGCAGGAATACGATGATGTTCTGTTCATTGTCCGAGTCACTAATCCACTGGAACCCGTCCCAAGAATAATCAATCTCCCACAGGGCAGGGGTGTCTAAGTAGAATCGGTTGAGGGTCTGGATGTAGGTTTTCAACTTGGCGTGCATGGGGTAGTCGAGCAAAAACCAGTCTAAGGGCGTTTCATAGTCCCACTCTTTGAACTGGCCGAACTCGGCCCCCATGAAGGTGAGCTTTTTCCCCGGATGGGCCATCATATACCCCAAAAACGCCCGAAGCCCCGCAAATTTGGTCTCATAATCACCGGGCATTTTGTCTAACAGTGAGTGCTTTCCGTGTACCACCTCATCATGGGACAGGGGCAGGATAAAATTCTCGCTAAAGGCGTAGTGGAACGAGAAGGTGATTTTATTGTGAATCTCTTTCCGGTACAAGGGGTCTACACTGACGTATTCCAACATATCGTTCATCCAGCCCATGTTCCACTTGTAGTTAAACCCAAGCCCCCCATCGTGGTCGGGCTTGGTGACCATGGGCCATGCCGTGGCCTCTTCCGCAATCATCATGGCGTAGGGCTGTGCGTTGAACACGGCTTTGTTTAGCTTGCGTAGGAAAGAAATGGCCTCCAAATTCTCACTGCCGCCCCGGTGGTTGGGGAACCACTGCCCCGGCTTTCTGCCGTAGCTGAGATATAGCATGGAACTGACCGCATCCACCCGCAAACCGTCAGCGCGGAATTTTTCTAACCAGTATACGGCGTTGGATACCAGAAACGACTGCACTTCCGTCCGGCCATAGTCAAAGCACCGGGTGCCCCACTCGTCATGCTCCATCCGATCTTTGCCGTGACATTCGTACAGCGGCCCACCGTCAAATTCGTAGAGACCGTGGGCGTCCTTGGGAAAATGAGACGGTACCCAGTCTAAAATCACACCGATGTCCGCCTGATGGCACAGGTCAATGAACCGCATCAAGTCCTGCGGCGACCCATGCCGCGAGGTGGGCGCATAAAATCCGCAAATCTGATACCCCCACGAGCCGCCAAAGGGATGCTCCATCACGGGCATGAGTTCCACATGAGTATAGTGCATTTCTTTGATGTAAGGGATGAGCCGCTGGGCAATTTCAGTATAGTTCAGCAATTCTCCATTGTCCCCCTGTTGCCAAGAACCGAGGTGGAGTTCATAGATATTCATCGGCTTGTCGTACAGGTCGTCTTTTTTTGCCTGCCAAACCGCATCGCCCCAAGTATAGTCCTCTAAATCACAGACGATAGAGGCGGTTTTCTCGTTAGTTTCGGCGAAAAAAGCGTAGGGATCGGACTTCAACAATACGTCTCCGCCCTCGGTGACAATCCGAAACTTATACCGCTGGCCGGGTGCGATGCCGTTTCCAATCAACACCTCCCAAACACCACCATCGGAGATGCGGTTGAGCGGGGTTTGCTCCGGGGCCCAATCGTTCATGTCCCCCACGAGATAGACCGCAGCCGCAGCCGGTGCCCATGTCCGAAATGCTGCCGCACCCCGTACCGGGTCCAGGTGGCACCCAAGAAATTCATAGGCCCGATAGTTGGTGCCTTGATGGAACAGGTAGATGGGAAGGTCACTGGGTAGTCGCAGTTCACGCATGTCATTGCCCCCTCATATCACAGTGTCACCGAACTTGTCTAATTTTACCATGTTTTGGGTGAGGGTGCAAGGGGAATTATGGTAAAAAACCGATGATTGTTTTATGAATTGGCAGCATGTACGCCATGTAGGGGCGACTATCAATCGCCCGGCCCTTCGCCCCTGCGCATTCCATACCCATAAAAAACCCACCGCCGCATTCCCGGTATCGGGATGCGGCGGTGGGTTCTCATTCTGCAATTAATCCAGCATCGGAACAAAGCGCATGAGGATCGTAGCCGCCTGTGCCCGTGTAGCCGTGCCTGTCGGTATAAGCTGGCCGCCTGTGCCTTGGATGAGTTCGTTGTATACAGCCCAAGCCACGGCATCCTCCGCCCAAGAGCCGACACGGTCTGTATCCGGAAACGCAAGCGCAAAATCATCCGGGATGTTCACATCTATGTCCGCAAACTGTGCAAAGCGATATATCATGGTGGCAAATTCTTGCCGTGATACTGCGTTTTGCGGTCGGAATCTTGTTTCGCTTACCCCTTGAACAATGCCGTTTGAGTGTGCCCAAGCGATATAGGGTGCGTACCATCTGCCCTCGGCTACGTCATCAAACGGAGCTGCTGCCGGGTCACTGGTATCGGCAACCCTGTCGTGGTACATCCGAAACAGTGTGGTGACGACCATGGCCCGGCTAAAATCCATGGTCGGTGCGAATGTGGTTGCCGCTGTGCCTTGCATGATGCCGTTTTCGTGTACGAATACGACAGCGGGGTGATACCATCTGCCTGCTGCTACATCGGCAAACGGGAATGGGTCAGGGTCGGTGCCGTTACCGGAACCACCGTTGCCATTGCCACTTCCGTTGCCGGGTAGGTTTTCAATGCCCGGGCAGGGGCCCGGATCAAATACTGTGCCGCTGCCTCTGGTACGGAAGGCAATGTCGTTATTGTTGAGCGGATGGTTATGTATCGTTGCGCTGGTTGTGTTGATATTTGTAATTTCTGGATTTACCGGCGGGGGAAATGCCCCTTGGCCTGCAAAGTTATGAGCGAACACCACATCGGCCCCGATCGTAATGTTACGATAGTCTCTGGACTCTAGTGTGGATGAGGACAAACTACTGGTTTGGCGAACGCTCGTGTAGATTGCACCGCCCCAGCGAACCGCCCGATTACCGGTGAGGAAACCTGCATTGATGGTCAACTGGTGGTTCTGAATATTGATGCCACCGCCGTCAGTGGCCGCAATGTTATTGCGAATGATTCCATTGTTGATGACAACTTGGGCTGACGAGACAAATCCAACGCCGGGTCTGCGTTCGAACGTACCAATTCCGCCACCGCTAGTGCTTACCGCTACGTTGCCGATGATTTGTCCGCCATTCATGGTAAAGTAGCTTGGATTGCCATTCAGCGCAATGCCACCGCCACTAGGTGCTGTATTATTAGCGATCACACCGCCGTTCATGACAAAGGTAGCGTGGCTGACGATACGAACCCCGCCGCCATATAACGTGGAAACGTTGTTTCGAATCTCGCTGCCATCCTCCATGGTAAAGTAGCTGGTGCCACCGACTGGACCGCTGCCGAAGATGTTTACACCGGATCCGAAGCGGTAGCGGGAGTTTTCAATGATAGCGCCTGCTCTCATGACAAGCGTTCCGTTTGAACTAACGCCGCCGCTGTGATGTGTAATGGTGCCTGGTGTGCGCTCTCCACTGAGTACAATATTTTCCAAAGTCAAACTACTGCGGTACCCTCGGTGATCAGGGCCGGAGACCTCAAAATGCCGCCGATTTTCTAGTTCTTGATAAATTGTCCGGCGTGCACCAGCACTGGTGAGCACAATATTACGTCCCTGGCGGATATCAAGCCGCAACGTATTCGTGATCACGATGTCATTTGTCAACGCAATGGTCACTTGCGTCTCATCGGTGGGCGCATTTTGGATCGCCGCTCTGAGTTCGGCTTCTGTACTGACTTGCACTGCGTTTTCTGCACTGTCGGTGATAGCAAAGGCAACACCGGGTGTGCTGAACAGTAGTGCCAGCACCAAGACTAGGGCTAAGATTTTTTTTGCTTTTTGCATTGTTGTTTCGTGCCTCCTGATAGGGATTTCATAAGTCTTCTAAATAACATTACTTGTTTATTAAACCATGTTTTTATGAATTTGTCAAGTAATTATTGGATAAGCGTCAAATACCGTCCTCGCTTCGCCTTTTCCAACATAGTCACTCTTTCTTTCCATTTCAAATTTGGCCTCCGCAAAATAAGGGCGATGCTGTTTCCGCATCTCCCTTATAGGTTTTGAAGCGTATTACATTCGATTTGTATAAGCCCCTAAAAAAACACCCCTCGTTTTTTCCCTCTGCTGTCCCGCCCTGCATGACGGCGGGGTTCGCCCTCCATATCCACCAAGATAATATCCTCCCCGATTTTACTGATTTGCGCCCATGGGATGACGAAGTCATCTTCCCTGCCGAACAACCCAAAAAACCGGGCGGGGCCAGGTACCAATAGGGCCGTGACCTGCCCCTCGGGCAAGGATATGACTGCATCGTAGACAAACCCCAGCCGGTGACCCGTGTTGAGGTTGATGATTTCTTTGTACCGCAGTTCTGCCACCGTTGTTTGCATCATGGAATCACCTCTTCCCTTTTGGTACAGGATATTCCACAGATAGATTGTACTATGTCCCCCTTTGTGTTACCATAAGTGAAGTGTCTCAAGAACAGGAGAATCCCATGACAGACAAGAAACGCAACTATTTGATATTAGGCATCGTCTACCTCACCTTCATCGCACTGGGCATACAAGAGGTCGCTGGGGTGGCTTGGCCCGCCATCCGCTATGACTTGGGCCTGCCCCTAGAGTGGGCGGGGGCCATGATGATCGTAAACTCGACCCTGTTCGCCCTGACCAGCAGCCAACTGGGGCGGATATCCAAGCGGCTGGGACTAGAGCGTATTACACTATTAGGCACGGTGTGTATGGCACTGGGTCTCACGGGCATTGCCTTGGCCCCGTCTTTCCCTTTTATTATCGGTGCTACGACCTTTCTTGGAGTGGGTGCCGGGTTCGTTGACCCCAGTGTGAACTCGTATATGGCCCGCTCGTTTTCCACCAAACTCAACAACTGGCTCCACTGTTTTTGGGGCATGGGTGCCATGATTGGCCCCATTATCATGACCCGGATGATTCACGTCTCCGGCTGGCGGCCGGGGTATATTGCGGTGGCCGCATTCTTAGGCGTGACGGCCTTGGTGCTTCTTGTTAGCATTCTGCGCGGCGTTTGGAACAACACAGGTACCCTCGATCAAGCGGAACAGTCGAGCATAGACAACGAGGCCCATTATCTCACCAAAAAGCGATATTTGTTCACCGCCGTGTTCTTTTTCTTCCTCTTCGGCACGTTAGAGCATTCTATGGGCTTCTGGATCACCAGCGTCTTGATTGAGTCCCGCGGCATGTACATCGGCATTGCGGGTCTGTATCCGGCGGTCTATTTCGGCTTTATTATGGTGGGCCGAATTCTGTTCGGATTTGTGGCGGAAAAGATGCAGGATGCTGGAATTATTCGCATCGGCTTTTGCGTGGCCGCCGTTGGCGTGTTGATCCTGCTGTTCACCGGCCATATTGCAGGGATGGCGTTAACGGGCCTCGGTTTCGCCCCGATTTTCCCCTGTGTCATGCACGCCAACGCCGCTCGTTTCCACCCGGACGTGTTCACCAAACTGGTGGGCTACCAACTGGCCGCATTAGGGGCTGGGATTGCAATCTTGTCGTCTCTGACCGGACAAGTGTTGTCCCATATTTCTCTAGAGGCCCTGTTCCCTATCGCCCTTGGCCTCATCGCAATCACATGGGCCATTAATGAGAGTTTGGAACGGGCGTTGGTAAAAACCGCCGGAAAATAGCGAGAAATTAGCCGTATCAAAGCAAGCCCCCCCGGAGATACTAGGTGTATCAAAGGGGGGCTTTTTGTATGCAGGGCAAAGTTGAAATCTGCGGGGTCAATACGGCAAAGCTGAAAGTGCTCTCTAACGATGAGATTACAGACCTGCTCCGCCGCACCAAAGAGGGCGACTGGGAGGCACGGCAGGCGCTCATTTCCGGCAATCTTCGCTTGGTTCTCTCGGTGATTCAAAAATTCCTCAACCGAGGCGAGAATGTAGACGACCTGTTCCAAGTGGGTTGTATCGGGCTGATTAAGGCCATTGATAATTTTGATATTAGTCAAAACGTACGTTTTTCCACGTATGGGGTTCCGATGATTATCACTAGGGGAAAACCGGAGAAAGAAACCCCTTATGATGCGTACAAAACAAGGAAAACCAAGGCTTTGCAACTCTCAGTTCTACTATCACAAGACCAAAGAAGCGTGGCGGGAAAACTTTATTGAGCAATACCACGCCATCCGTGCCACCTCCGCCGCCATGTACAACCGAGAACGACAACCGGGCACCCCCGCTTGGGTATCTGTGGCGGGGATGTTTGCAATCACGAAGTGGTACGACTGGCTCACCTTCTGCGACATTGTGCCATACATAGCAAAACGAAACCCGGCGCGCGGGCGGGTCAAGACGGTAGATATTACACTGACACGAGAGGTGAACATTCCGGGTGATCCGAAGTTTTCTCGGTTTCTGGAAGAGAACGCGTGGCTGGGGAGCCAGGAAAAAACCGTGCGGCGGGTGCCGTGGGATTTTTAGGGTTGTTCTGTGGGCATGTAGTAATAGAGTAGCGCATTGAAAAGAGCGGTTTGTTCTGTTATAATTGTCGCAAAGGTCGAAATGTACGCTTTTATGGGGGTTATGGTAAGGCTTATAAAAATTGATTGGGAGGGTTTTTAGAATGAGCGAAAATCACGCAGGGACTTATGTGGGGAAAATTATTAAGGATCCACGCTATCAAGCTGGTTCTTTAAGCGGAGCATACTACTTCAAAATAGAAGATGGTACAATAATTGACGATGAAAGTATGATTTGTCTGAAGCGTGCGAAGGATTCCAAACAAAAAAAAATTTTAGATGGCCTTATAGGAAAATCCGTCAGTTTAATGATTATGGAAAATGCACTTAAAAAACCAGATGTATATATGCCCTCAAAAATTCAATGCACTTACTGGCTTGACCATCCAGAGTGGTTCGGAAAAAACCTTCTCAAAAACTTAGAGCAAGAACCTGACGCTGTGCCAGATACTAGTGCATCCAACCCAAAAGAAAAAAACCACCAAAACCAAAACATCATCCTCTACGGCGCACCCGGCACAGGAAAAACTTACAACTCCGTACACCGTGCATTGTCCATTATTGATGAGGAGTCGCTTGAAGAGCTAAATAGTGACCAAGATGTGTTTGAGCTTTACCGCACGCTTAATGTGAAGGTTAAATTTCTTAACTTGGAAAATCCCGACTTTGATTTTGTGAACCAATTATTCAAAACAGAGGGCTAGGGTTTTGCCCCGCTCTCCGCTCTTGACAAGCCGACTGTTTCCGTGTATAATTCATCAAATCAAGATTTGTAAAATCACGCTTTGAAAGTTGGTGTGTTCTATGTTCATAGGCCGTAAGCAAGAACTTGCATTTTTAGAAGACAAGTATACTGCCCCCGGCGGTCAGCTTGTCGTACTCTATGGGCGGCGGCGTGTCGGGAAGACGGCAATGTTACAGCATTTTTGTGCCAATAAGCCCCATGTGTTCTACTCTTGCCGTGAAATATCGGATAAAAAACAGCTTGCAGATTATTCCGAGCGCATTCTACAGGCAGGAATCCCGGCGGCACAGTATTTAGACGTTTTCCCCGATTGGGAGAAGGCACTTTCAGCCGTTTTAGAGTTGCCCGCCACCGGTGCAAAAAAACTGCTGGTTATTGATGAGTTCCCCTATATGTGCAAAGGCAATGCCTCCATCCCCTCCATTTTACAGATTCTTTGGGATGAGAAACTCAAAGACCAAAACGTGATGATCATCCTCTGCGGCAGTGCCATGAGCTTTATTGAAAAGAAACTCCTGTCTGAAAAGAACCCGCTCTATGGCCGGGCGACCGGTGTCTACAAGATGAAAGAGTTGCCCTTTGACGACGCAATCAAGTTCTTTCCCAACTATTCGGATGAGGACAAGATGCTGGCATACGCCGTGCTGGGCGGCATCCCCCACTATTTGCGGCAGTTTGAGCCTAGCTTATCTCTGAGTGAAAATATCATCAAACATGTGCTGACAAAAGGGTGTGCGCTGTATAGCGAAGTCGAATTTCTCATTCGGCAAGAGTTGCGGGAACCGGCACTCTACAACACCATCGTCGAAGCCGTGGCACTTGGCAATACAAAGCTCAATGACATCTACACAAAAACCGGGTTGGAGAAGGCAAAGATCAGCGTTTATCTGCGTAACTTGATGGAGCTTGAGATACTAGAGCGGGAGTTCTCCGTGACCTCTAGCACGAAAGAGCAGGCCACCTCCACACGGGGCCTGTATCGGATTACAGATAACTTCTTCCGCTTTTGGTTCCATTTTGTCTTTCCGCATCTATCTGACTTGGAGACCGGAGATGCCGCCGGGGTGTTTGAGCATGTTGTGCACCCCCAACTGAACCACTTCACATCTCCTGTTTTTGAGATTGTCTGCCGAGAATATCTCCGTAAGTTGAACCGGAAAAATGCACTCGGCTTTCGTGCCGCAAAACTGGGCAGATGGTGGGGCAAGCTGGGCGGCACACAGACAGAGGTCGATGTGGTAGCCATAGATGCCGTATCCAAGCACTATGTCTTAGGCGAATGCAAATTCCGAAATGCACCGATGGACACAGGCGATCTGGACGCACTAAAGGCAAAGGCCGGATTTGTCAAGCAAGGCGCAGCGGTGCAATATGCCCTGTTCTCAAAATCCGGGTTTTCAGAGGGTCTGGCTACTGTAGCCGAGCAGGGTGAAGGGCTACGTCTCTTCTCGCTTTCAGATATTGTGGTGCCATGATGGAAATAGAAAAAGAATGCAGAGACGCTATTTGGGTTTCTGCATCCTTTTGTTTTTTTCGAATTACATTATCTCCACACCCACAAGCTCCGCCTCGGCGTGTTCTTCCATGAAGCGGACGATCTCGTCCAATGACTGCCGTGCATAAGCAAACTCGCCCGACACAACGACAACCCCAATGGTCAGGGTCTGGTACATACCCTGTGTGTCCACCACAGACACGGCGGCGTTGAAGCGTCGCCGTGTTTTGTCGATCAGGCTACGGCAGACTTGGCGTTTGTCTTTGAGGGATGTGGCGTGGGGGATGTGAAAGGTTAGCTTTGCGGTTTGTGTGTGCATGACATTATCTCCTCTAACTAAAATATACCAGATTTCTACGCATCCCGCAAGGTTGTTATGCTTTGTAAAATTCAATTCAACAAAATGGTTGCTAGTAGCAAAAAACTATGATAAAATACAAAAAATGACAGATAGGGGGCGATCTATTGTCAGACTATATTGCACGTCGAGCAGAGGACAAGCGAGAGCAGGCGTTGTCCGAACACTTACACGGCACGGCCGAACGAGCTGCCGAGTTTGCCTCTGCCTTTGGGGCAAGAGAGTGGGGGTATTTGTGCGGACTGCTCCATGATATTGGAAAGTATAGCGAGGCGTTTCAAAATAGAGTCCGAGGATCAAATCAGCGTGTAGACCACGCCACAGCAGGCAGTCAAGAGCTTATCCGCAAGGGTGCGCCTTTGGCTGCCTTTTGTGTTGCGGGACATCACGGAGGCCTGCCGGATGGCGGAGACCCGAAAGATAACGAAGACCAAGCGACTCTTGTTGGACGCTCTAAGCGCAAACTGGAAGACTACTCTGCTTGGGAAACGGAAATCGCCCCGCCGCCGTTCTCGCAGCAGGAATGTCATGACCCGTTGCAAGATTCGTTTTTCACCCGAATGCTCTATTCCTGTCTTGTGGATGCAGACTACTTGGACACAGAAGCATTTATGTCCGGCGAGGCAGTTGACCGTACCGGCGGGGAGAGTATGTCTGTGTTGCTAGACAAATTAAACAATCACTTCGAGGAAAGAGGATTCCTCAACCCCCAAAGCGACTTAAACCGCAAACGAACACAGGTGTTGCACAATTGTATGGATGCGGCGGCCTCTACACCTGGCCTTTTCTCGCTGACAGTTCCCACGGGCGGCGGAAAAACGCTCGCTTCTTTGGCCTTTGCACTTAACCATGCCGTACATCATGGGAAAGAACGGGTGATCTATGTGATTCCGTATTGCTCTATTATCGACCAAACTGTAGAGGTATTCCGTAACATTTTGGGTGCGGATAATGTGTTAGAGCACCACAGTGGCGCTACATACGAGACCGGTGAGAAAGATTATGTCGGCGCAAAAGACAAGATGGTACTGGCCACTGAAAACTGGGACATGCCCATTGTGGTGACAACATCTGTACAATTTTTTGAGTCGCTTTACGCAAACCGTTCGTCTCGTTGTCGAAAGTTGCACAACATTGCAAACAGCGTGGTCATTTTTGATGAGGCACAAATGATTCCGCTCCCCAACTTAAAGCCTTGTGTATTGGCCATTGCCCAATTGGTCGAACACTTCAAGACTACAGCGGTCTTATGTACGGCCACGCAACCCTCACTGGATGGGTTATTTGAAGAATTGGCACCGCAACTCAAACAGCAAGAGATTTGTGCAGAACCGAAGGAACTTTATATGGCATTACGGCGGGTAAGTTTTCAGCGGGTAGGAAAACTTACCAACATAGAGTTGGCAGAGCGTCTTTCCGAGCATGAACAGGCTCTGTGTATTGTCAACAGTCGAAAGCAGGCACAAGAAGTATTTCATCTACTATCGGGCGAGGGGAACTATCACCTGTCTACACTAATGTACCCGAAGCACCGCAGCGGACTTTTAGAAGAAATCAGAGCAAGGCTCAAAGCGGGTGAGCCTTGCCGTGTGATCTCCACCTCTCTCATTGAGGCCGGTGTTGATGTGGACTTCCCCGCAGTATACCGGGCAGAGGCGGGCTTGGATTCGATTCTGCAAGCGGCAGGACGTTGCAACCGAGAGGGCAAACGTCCGGCAAAGGAAAGTATCGTCACTGTATTTGATTCGGAGGCCAAAGCACATCCTATGTTGGACACAAATATTGATGCCATGAACGAAGCCGCACGAAGCCACCAAGACCTTGGTGCATTTGAGGCCATCAGCACTTATTTTAAAGTGCTACTCCAATTCAGGGGCGACGATGCACTGGATTTATATGGGGTGCTAAACGCCTTTCAGAATGGGTTTGATGGGCGGCAACTTCCGTTCCGTACGGTTGCAGAAAACTTTCAAATGATTGCAACAACAGCAAAGACTGTCTACATCCCGGAAGGTGATGGAGAGCGATTAGTAGAAAAACTTCGAGCAGGAGAAGTAAGCCGTGGTTTGTTCCGCGCGTTAGGCCGATATGGCGTGACGGTGTATCCGGAACATTTTGAGGCATTGCGGAGAGCGGGGGATATTGAAGTGCTTCCAGAGTCAGAGGATATGGCGATTTTATTGAACATGGATTTATATGATAAGCGGACAGGGTTATCGTTTGAGGCGGAGGAGGGGAAGGGATTTATGGTGTAAATGATAAATAAGAGGCACATTCCCAACCACCAAACAGAAAGGAGTTGAACAACATAGCAATTCAATTAGAAGTATGGGGCGCAGATGCCTGTTTTAGTCGTCCGGAGTTTAAGGTTGAGCGGGTTTCTTACGATTTTATCACGCCATCGGCGGCCCGGGGGATTTTAGAGAGCGTGTTCTGGCATCCCGGGCTTAAGTGGCACATTGATCGGATTCATGTGCTGAGGCCGATTCAGTTTGCCAATATTCGCCGGAATGAAGTCAGTGCCAAAATATCCGCCCGCAACGTGCAAACGGCAATGAAATCAGGGACACCGGCGTATTTGGCCACCACAGAACACATCCAACAGCGGGCCACTACGGCCCTCAAACATGTGCGGTACATCATCGATGCACATTTCTCCATGACGGACAAGGCGGCCCCCGGTGATAATCCGGGGAAGTTTCAAGACATCATCAAACGGCGGATTCAGCGGGGGCAGTTTTATAGTATGCCCTATTTCGGAACAAGAGAATTCCCGGCCTTTTTTGCGGCACCAAAGGAAATTCCATCCTGCCCAAAGGAGCTAAAAGGGAAGCACGACTTTGGGTACATGCTCTATGACATGGACTACAGCAACCCGGAGGATATTCGACCGCAGTTTTTCCGTGCCATTATGCAAGACGGGGTTGTGGACTTGACCGATGTGGAGGTGAGAGGATGATTTTACACGCATTGGTGGAGCGGTATGAGGATTTGGCCAAACAGGGGAAAATTGCAAAACCCGGCTGGGGCCCGGCGAAGGTGTCGTATGCGTTGTCGCTGTCGCAAGATGGGGAGCTATTGGATGTTGTAGGGCTACCGCCAATAGAGACCCAGCAGGGAAAAAGGACAGTATCTCGCCCACAAGAGATGCAGGTGCCGGAGCCTGTCAAGCGTTCTTCCGGGGTTGCGGCAAACTTTCTCTGTGACACATCCTCATACTTTTTGGGGATGGATAACAAAGGAAAACCGGCACGCACGAAGGAGTGCTTTCAAGCGGCGAAAAATTTGCATGAAAAGGTGTTAGAGCAAGTTGACAGCCCTGTTGCAACAGCAATCTTGCGGTTCTTTCATTATTGGGCCACAGAGGGATGCGAAACACACCCCGCCCTTGTTGAAAAAGCAGAAGATGTGAAAGCCGGCAGTAATCTGATTTTTCGAGTGGATGGCGTATTCGCACAAGATGACCCGGAAATCGCCCGTGCATGGCAAGCTGTGTATGAGGAAAAAGAAGGCGACACGGCAACTTGTCTTGTTACAGGGGAAGAGGCGCATATTGCACGGCTTCACCCATCTATCAAAGGTGTGCGGGGAGCACAATCTTCCGGGGCGACGCTGGTTGGGTTTAACTCGGACTCGTTGTGCTCTTACGAGAAGAAACAGGGCGAGAACGCCCCGGTGGGGGAATATGCCGCATTTGCCTATGGAGCGGCCCTCAATGCCCTATTGGCAGACCGAGAACATACGCAGCTTTTGGGTGACATGACCTTGGTGTTTTGGGCGAAAGGCGGAGAGTCGGCCTATCAATCTTTCTTTGGCGCCATGCTTGGAAAAAATGAAGATGAGATGACCGACTCCAGCTTAAAAGCGGCAATGACGAGTTTGGCCAAAGGGGAAACCACAAAATGGGCAGGCGTAGAGATTAACCCTGCAACTCCCTTTTACATTCTGGGGCTTTCGCCCAATGCGGCTCGGCTATCTGTGCGGTTTTTTCTGCAAAACAGCTTTGGTGCAATTGCCCAGCGAATGAAAGCCCACCAAGAACGACTGGAAATTGCCCGCCCTGCTTACGACAGACATGAAGAGCTTCCATTTTGGGCATTGATTCGTGAAACGGTGAATCAAAAGTCACGGGACAAAAAAGCGTCTCCGGTTATGGAGGGGGAGTTGGTCAGAGCAGTTCTGACTGATGGGAAATATTCCGCAACCCTACTCAACGGTGTTATGCTCCGCATTCGGGCAGAAAAGGAAGTCACCAGAGGGCGTGCGGCAATTATCAAAGCGTATTATTTGAAAAATAAACACAAAGATTGTCCAAGGGAGGTATTGACAGTGGCATTAAATGAAAGCAAGCATACACCATATCTATTGGGACGGGCATTTTCAGTTTTAGAGGCAATTCAGCAGTCAGCAAATCCCGGCATCAACACAACAATCAAGGATAAGTATTTCAACTCAGCCTCAGCAACTCCAGCTACAATATTCCCAATCTTGATCAGCTTGACACAACACCATTTACGCAAACTGGAGAAAGGGCTGCATATCCACTATGAAAAAGAGTTGACGGCCATTTTAGGGGAAATTGCTGATTTTCCAAAACGCTTGACCCTGCCAGAACAGGGAGCATTCCAACTCGGCTACTACCATCAAACACAAAAACGTTACGAAAAGAAAAAGGAGGACTAGAGCTATGCGTGAATCTGCAATCAAAAATCGGTATGAATTTGTAGTGCTGTTCGACGTGGAGAACGGAAACCCCAACGGTGACCCGGACGGGGGCAATATGCCACGGATTGATCCGGAAACCGGACAAGGCCTTGTCACGGACGTCTGCTTGAAGCGGAAAATTCGGAATTTTGTAGAGATGGTGAAAGAGGGTGTGCCGGGGTACGATATCTATATCAAAGACGGCGTTCCGCTCAATACCAGCGACAAACGAGCCTATAAGGAATTAGAAATTGATGAAAAGAACCCTAAGGGAAAAGATGAAGAAATCCGTGACTTTATGTGCGACAATTTCTATGACATCCGCACATTTGGAGCGGTGATGACGACGTTTGTAAAAGCAAACCTCAACTGCGGACAAGTGCGTGGCCCGGTTCAATTGGGGTTTGCCCGCTCCATTGATCCCATTTTGCCTCAAGAGATGACCATCACCCGCATTGCGATTACGACAGAAGCAGATGCAGAGAGAAAGCACACCGAGATGGGACGTAAATACATCGTGCCTTACGGCCTCTATCGTGTCGAGGGATTCGTTTCTGCAAATTTGGCCCGGAAAACCACTGGGTTTTCGGAGGGGGATTTAGAACTACTTTGGCAGGCCATTTTCAACATGTTCGAGCATGACCGCTCTGCCGCTCGTGGAAAAATGACGGTACGAGAGCTTATTGTGTTCAAACATGATTCTGAGTTGGGCAATGCACCGGCACATAAGTTGTTTGACACTGTAACAGTCAAACGGTGGAATAAGGAGGACACAGACCCAGCGCAAGAAGATGAACTAGGTCCGCCCCGAACATTTTCTGATTATAAGGTTGTGGTGGACGAGGCGGCACTGCCGGATGGAATCACATGTATGAGAATGGGGTAATTCGTTCAGAAGACTTCCTCATGCTATCCGGCCTACAACACTTTGCATTCTGTCCCCGCCAATGGGCACTCATCCACCTAGAGGGCCAATGGGCAGAAAATGTAAAAACGGTGGAGGGCAACCTGCTGCACGAAAAATGTCACAGCGCAGAGCAGAGCGAGCGGCGGGGAGATGCGCTGATTTTGCGGGACTTGCGGATTTTTTCTAACACACTGGGACTCTCCGGGGCCTGTGATGTTGTGGAATTCTCCCGAGATGAAAACGGGGTCACCTTGCATGGGAGAGAGGGACGGTGGCATCCGTTCCCCATTGAGTACAAGCGTGGCAAACCAAAAGAACATAGAGCGGACGAGCTACAACTTTGTGCCCAAGCCATGTGTTTAGAAGAGATGCTATGCTGTACCATTTCCGAGGGAGCACTCTTTTATGGAGAGAGCCGCCGGCGGCAGGGTGTGCAGTTTGATACGGAGCTCCGAGAGCAGGTTGTGGCAATGACACAGGAAATGCACCAATACGCTCGGCGGGGACATACGCCCCATGTACGCCCACGGAAAGGGTGTCCGTCTTGCTCGTTAAAGGAACTTTGTCTGCCGAAATTGCTGAAAAAACGTTCGGCCTCTGACTGGGTGAAACAGCGCGTGGAGGAGGTGCAAATGCCGTGAGACGATTGTTAAATACACTGTTTGTTGTCAGTGATGACGCATATCTCTCCTTAGAGGGTGAGAATATCGTCGTCCAAAAAGACGATGGGCCCGCTCGATTTCCGCTACATACGCTGGAGAATATTCTCAGCTTTAGTTACAAAGGTGCGTCCCCTGCACTGATGGGGAAGTGTGCCAAAGATGGGATTGGGCTCTCCTTTTTCACACCCACCGGCCGGTTCCTTGCTCGTACTTATGGAGAGAGTCGTGGGAATGTGTTGCTCCGCAAAGAGCAGTATCGGCGTTCGGATGATTTACATTCCAGTTGTCTGATTGCAAAACAGTTCGTAACCGGCAAAGTCTACAATAGCCGTTGGGTGTTAGAGCGGGCCACACGGGATCATCCGCTTCGCTTGGATGTGCAGACGGTGAAGTATGTGTCGGACTTGTTGGCGCGCACGCTTTCCGATGTTGCGGAATGTGACACACTGGAGCGGTTGCGGGGGCTGGAGGGCGAGAGTGCGGCACGCTACTTTGGCGTGTTAGACCAGCTTTTGTTGCAGAACAAGGACGAATTTTCCTTCATCGGTCGTTCCCGCCGCCCACCGCTTGACCGATTCAATGCACTACTCTCTTTTATTTATGCCCTGTTGGCAAACCAATGTGCAGCGGCGTTGGAGGGTGTGGGCTTGGATAGCTATGTTGGCTTTATGCACCGAGATCGTGCTGGGCGAATCTCATTAGCATTGGATTTGATGGAAGAATTTCGCTCTATTTTAGGCGACCGATTGGCGTTGACCCTAATCAACAATCGTACCGTACGCCCGGAGCATTTTGAACTGCGTGAAAATGGGGCGGTACTCTTAACTGCGGATGGGCGTAAGGCTGTGCTGGCTGCATGGCAGGAGCGGAAACGTGAGGCGTTGACGCATCCGTTTCTGGAAGAGAAACTCGCGTGGGGCCTTGTACCCCATGTGCAGGCGCTTTTGCTGGCTCGATATTTGCGAGGAGATTTGGATGCGTACCCGCCTTTTCTTTGGAAGTGAGGACTGTATATGCTACTATTGATTACCTATGATGTCAGCACACAAGATGCCGCAGGGAGAAGGCGATTGCGGAAAGTGGCAAAATTGTGTGTGGATTACGGGCAACGTGTGCAGAACTCGGTGTTTGAGTGTGCCGTGGATGCCACAGAGGCGAGACTTCTGAAAGCAAGGCTTGCCGATTTAATTGACCCGGAACTGGACAGCCTTCGGTTTTATGAGTTGGGGAATCGGTATCGGGATAAGATTGAACATGTCGGAGCAAAGGCCGGTTATCAGCCCGAAGGGGTACTTATGGTATAAGTGCGAAGTGGAAGCGAGCAGTATTTTCCTAGGATGTTCGCACCGAGAAAAGGCAGGAATTACAGGATTGGAGGCTGATAGTGAGAATGATTTGAAGCGAAACGAAAAAATAGTTGCTATATTTTTAGTAAAAGAGCATGATTTTGCTTATGTTTTTTGTACTGTTCTACTGTCGCCCTCCGCACGGAGGGCGTGGATTGAAATTGTTAGCGGTCGGAAAATGGGCCGAAGACCAGTCGTCGCCCTCCGCACGGAGGGCGTGGATTGAAATACTAATTGGTCAGAAATAATTCCGCTCGCATCCGGGTCGCCCTCCGCACGGAGGGCGTGGATTGAAATATTCTCCTTGATCGCTTCTATCGCACCCTCAATCGTCGCCCTCCGCACGGAGGGCGTGGATTGAAATTTGCTGGGCAACATCGCACAAAACCAGCGACTCTCGTCGCCCTCCGCACGGAGGGCGTGGATTGAAATTCAGCGGGCAAAGTATCAGTTAACACGATGAGCAGTCGCCCTCCGCACGGAGGGCGTGGATTGAAATAGCTTGGCGGTAAAAAAGTCATTTACAACCGCTCGTCGCCCTCCGCACGGAGGGCGTGGATTGAAATCATAATAGTCTTGTCTAACATTGTCCTAAATAGATGGTCGCCCTCCGCACGGAGGGCGTGGATTGAAATAAATCGTCGATGCCTAGCCCATCACTTTCATTCCGTCGCCCTCCGCACGGAGGGCGTGGATTGAAATAGGAGGCCGTTTTGGATCATGCGATGAAGTACGGGTCGCCCTCCGCACGGAGGGCGTGGATTGAAATTTCCACTCTACCCAAAAGCCGATACAGCGTATTGGTCGCCCTCCGCACGGAGGGCGTGGATTGAAATTCGTTAACTGCATCACTATCGTCATCATTCTCACGTCGCCCTCCGCACGGAGGGCGTGGATTGAAATCAGCGATAAGATGCCAGATCGTAGTGGTGGCCCGTCGCCCTCCGCACGGAGGGCGTGGATTGAAATCCCATTTACTTCTGCCTGTTCTTGCGCTACCTTGTCGCCCTCCGCACGGAGGGCGTGGATTGAAATCTCTCTTTTATATAACTCTTTAATATATATGTAAAAGTCGCCCTCCGCACGGAGGGCGTGGATTGAAATATCGATTTCCAGCGCAGTAGAGCGTTACGATACCGTCGCCCTCCGCACGGAGGGCGTGGATTGAAATGAGCAAGGTATGCGATCGGCCACACAACTAGGAGGTCGCCCTCCGCACGGAGGGCGTGGATTGAAATGAGCAAGGTATGCAATCGGCCACACAACTAGGAGGTCGCCCTCCGCACGGAGGGCGTGGATTGAAATCAAGTTCGTCTGATGTTTTTCCGCTACCCCTCATGTCGCCCTCCGCACGGAGGGCGTGGATTGAAATCGGAAATATCAACCGAATCGGGCTACAAAACGCAGTCGCCCTCCGCACGGAGGGCGTGGATTGAAATCACAAGTTTGACGACGAGTATTACGAGGTCTGTCGTCGCCCTCCGCACGGAGGGCGTGGATTGAAATCTCTCCAGAATACCGATAACCGACTACCCCTTCCGTCGCCCTCCGCACGGAGGGCGTGGATTGAAATTTCTATATGTCACCATATAGCTCAGACTATATCAGTCGCCCTCCGCACGGAGGGCGTGGATTGAAATTCCAACATAGACCCCTCTGACAGCAAAAGCGAAAGTCGCCCTCCGCACGGAGGGCGTGGATTGAAATGATTACTGTGTTCATTCCCACCCTCCCTTAATGTGTCGCCCTCCGCACGGAGGGCGTGGATTGAAATCAACTGGTTTCTTCATCGATTTCTAGCGCAGTAGGTCGCCCTCCGCACGGAGGGCGTGGATTGAAATAATGCGATATTTAACAGTCAACGCCCGGAAGCAAGTCGCCCTCCGCACGGAGGGCGTGGATTGAAATACTAAATAGTATCAATAAAACCTCCCGCTTTTATGGTCGCCCTCCGCACGGAGGGCGTGGATTGAAATCGACAGGTGAAGTAGCTAGTATTTCTGGATCAACGTCGCCCTCCGCACGGAGGGCGTGGATTGAAATTTGACGGCCTCATGCACAATTACCCTCTCCACAAAGTCGCCCTCCGCACGGAGGGCGTGGATTGAAATGCAAGCCATAAAGAGGCATTAAATCACTTGCACGGTCGCCCTCCGCACGGAGGGCGTGGATTGAAATGTCTTCTGCAACTCTGGATTGAGCGATTCTATGCCGTCGCCCTCCGCACGGAGGGCGTGGATTGAAATGTTACTATAAATCTCGTTGGACATATAAAATCTGTGTCGCCCTCCGCACGGAGGGCGTGGATTGAAATTCAATCATGCATCCACTAGCAAATAGTAGCTGACGTCGCCCTCCGCACGGAGGGCGTGGATTGAAATATTTTGGTGTTAACATTGAGTACATAAAAAGTGTAGTCGCCCTCCGCACGGAGGGCGTGGATTGAAATGCTGTCTCTCGCCACCGATTTGACGATCTCACTTAGTCGCCCTCCGCACGGAGGGCGTGGATTGAAATCGTGAGGGTGTTATCTCTGATGATACTGGCAAAATGTCGCCCTCCGCACGGAGGGCGTGGATTGAAATCAAGATGCCTTACTGGCACACGAGGTTAAGTATGGTCGCCCTCCGCACGGAGGGCGTGGATTGAAATTTTCTGCGGCTCTCCCACGCTCAAACCAATTCCGTCGCCCTCCGCACGGAGGGCGTGGATTGAAATTTCTAGATGGCTCGTTAAAAGTTTGTCGACCTGAGTCGCCCTCCGCACGGAGGGCGTGGATTGAAATGCAACGTGATTTAAATAATGCCTCGTTATTCATGGGTCGCCCTCCGCACGGAGGGCGTGGATTGAAATCTAACAATTGATTTGCCACACCGTCTTCAAACATGTCGCCCTCCGCACGGAGGGCGTGGATTGAAATCACTATCACCGCTAAACACATTGTTGAAGGGTAGTCGCCCTCCGCACGGAGGGCGTGGATTGAAATCGACATACTAATGTTACTCATCATCGCCAACCTCGTCGCCCTCCGCACGGAGGGCGTGGATTGAAATTGCCTTAGTCGTGACCTTTAATCCTGTGTCGCCGGTCGCCCTCCGCACGGAGGGCGTGGATTGAAATGTCAACATTACTATTTTTTGCATCTCATCTACCGGTCGCCCTCCGCACGGAGGGCGTGGATTGAAATAAACTAGGTGGGTTGCAGAAGTCAGGGATTGTCGGTCGCCCTCCGCACGGAGGGCGTGGATTGAAATTTCCAAAACAGGCAACATTTCGATGCCCATTTCCGTCGCCCTCCGCACGGAGGGCGTGGATTGAAATTCGTTGGGGAACCGTGGCCGAAACCTTTTCACGGTCGCCCTCCGCACGGAGGGCGTGGATTGAAATGACCATCGGTCGATGTTTTTGCCGCATGGTTGAGTCGCCCTCCGCACGGAGGGCGTGGATTGAAATACATTGAGTACATAAAAAGTGTAGTATTTGCAAGGGTCGCCCTCCGCACGGAGGGCGTGGATTGAAATCTCTCATGGCAGAGGCTCCTAGTGTATTACCCCCGTCGCCCTCCGCACGGAGGGCGTGGATTGAAATCAGCGGTTTGTGTTTGACGTACTCGTTGGGCTACGTCGCCCTCCGCACGGAGGGCGTGGATTGAAATGTCCGTCATTTTACACAAACTTACTATCCTACTTGTCGCCCTCCGCACGGAGGGCGTGGATTGAAATATATTGCGTTAACAAAAAGTCCTGTATTTGCAAGTCGCCCTCCGCACGGAGGGCGTGGATTGAAATCATAAATTTGCAGGTGTATTTGTATGCCTTGAGTGGTCGCCCTCCGCACGGAGGGCGTGGATTGAAATGTGAAAAATGCAAAAAAAATGCAAAACCGCAAAAAGTCGCCCTCCGCACGGAGGGCGTGGATTGAAATCAGTTTGTCGTCTGGTTTACGTTGCCGAGCCGTGTCGCCCTCCGCACGGAGGGCGTGGATTGAAATGATGGTTTTTCCGCATATAGCGAAAGTTTCGTCTGTCGCCCTCCGCACGGAGGGCGTGGATTGAAATCGGATCCACTCTCTGTACCTCTCCGGGGCCGCCATGTCGCCCTCCGCACGGAGGGCGTGGATTGAAATATCTAAAACCTTATCGGCATTTTCTACCCCCTCCAAGTCGCCCTCCGCACGGAGGGCGTGGATTGAAATAAATATAAACCTCGCCAGTAGACACGTAAGCAGAGGTCGCCCTCCGCACGGAGGGCGTGGATTGAAATCGTCTGCTTTGCTTTTTGGCCCGGTCTATATGGCGTCGCCCTCCGCACGGAGGGCGTGGATTGAAATCGGCCAGATTATATGTCGAGTATTTTAACGGCAGTGTCGCCCTCCGCACGGAGGGCGTGGATTGAAATGTGAGAGTTCAATACCTCTGTGGTAAGCGCACTGGTCGCCCTCCGCACGGAGGGCGTGGATTGAAATAATCTTGATCCCAGTCTCAAATTCGGTAGCACATGTCGCCCTCCGCACGGAGGGCGTGGATTGAAATGTTACTATAAATCTCGTTTGACATGTAAAATCTGGTCGCCCTCCGCACGGAGGGCGTGGATTGAAATACATTGAGTACATAAAAAGTGTAGTATTTGCAAGGGGTCGCCCTCCGCACGGAGGGCGTGGATTGAAATTGCTAAAGTATATTTACCGTTGTTTGCGGCTCTGGTCGCCCTCCGCACGGAGGGCGTGGATTGAAATACATTCACACATCGCCAATTGATCTGCCATTTCCGTCGCCCTCCGCACGGAGGGCGTGGATTGAAATGCGTGCACTGTTGACTAAGTACTGTTCTGCGCTGGTCGCCCTCCGCACGGAGGGCGTGGATTGAAATCGGGGAGCTTGTCCCCTATCTACACCGTGAGTGGTCGCCCTCCGCACGGAGGGCGTGGATTGAAATTCAGGGTCGCCGTATTTTTCGTTGCCGAACATCGTCGCCCTCCGCACGGAGGGCGTGGATTGAAATGGCTGTCACGTCTCGTTTACGAGATGTTTTGTCGCGTCGCCCTCCGCACGGAGGGCGTGGATTGAAATCAGTCCACTAATGCTATGCCTCGGATCGGTGACAGTCGCCCTCCGCACGGAGGGCGTGGATTGAAATCGGACAAAAACAATTGGCGTTATATGACCCGGAGAGTCGCCCTCCGCACGGAGGGCGTGGATTGAAATCAAAACAGTCTATTTAGAGCAAGAGTTACCCTTTGTCGCCCTCCGCACGGAGGGCGTGGATTGAAATACTGTGGCCATACAGACCGGGTCAAAAAGCAAGTGTCGCCCTCCGCACGGAGGGCGTGGATTGAAATAGCTCGGCGGCAAAAAAGTCATTTACAATCGCTGTCGCCCTCCGCACGGAGGGCGTGGATTGAAATACGGAGTCGGCTCTAACACCGCAAACGGATACGCGTCGCCCTCCGCACGGAGGGCGTGGATTGAAATCAATAAATTGTTGTCTAAAATAGTTGGCTGTGCGGTCGCCCTCCGCACGGAGGGCGTGGATTGAAATCCGTTTTCATCCTTTTGCTGACGCATATTTTCCGCGTCGCCCTCCGCACGGAGGGCGTGGATTGAAATTCGCCGGGCAAAGTATCAGTTAACACGATGAGCATGTCGCCCTCCGCACGGAGGGCGTGGATTGAAATTTGGGTTTCTTGGCTAAAATTATTATACTCTTCCGTCGCCCTCCGCACGGAGGGCGTGGATTGAAATTATTTCCATTTCTATTACCGTCTTAACTATGTAGTGTCGCCCTCCGCACGGAGGGCGTGGATTGAAATATTCAGGGGTATCCGGACGGCACTGTGAAACCGGGGTCGCCCTCCGCACGGAGGGCGACCCATTAGACTTGCAGCAAGTGCAAGCCTATTCCGTGTCGGCAATGTCTGGCACACGCAGTTTTCCACCTTTTTCCAACATTTTCAACTGGTTAGTATCACTAACCAGTTCACTATCTTCAGTGCAGAATCCACCTACTACCGCTCACCGGCACCTTCCCTCCGTTCAAGCAACCGCTCCCGATACCCCGTATAAATCCGCTCTGTCGCCACTCTTGTTGCATCGCTGAACACTTCCATTGCTCGGTAGCGGCGTGAGGCGGCAATCGTTGCCCGAGACACTGCTTGCAGTCCATACTTTCGGAGCTGCTCATTTGTGTGCAGGGCGACTTGAAGAACTTCATCGCTCGGAATATCCTCCCACTCTTCTTCCTCAAAAAAGCGGCTCTCCAGATAGTCTCTGAGCATCAACTGCATCTCAAAAACAAACTTGTCAAAGCTCGCTTCCTCCATGAGGTATGAGAGAATTTTCGTCAATGCGAGGCAAGCACCCATCTCATCATAATTCGCCCAAAGTTGCAATTTCTCAATCACTTCATCGGAGAGCCCCAAGCTCTCCGTCAGTGCCATGTTTTCTCTGACTTTGCTATCCGTGTCGCCGTACAAATACTCCAACGGCACTTTGAAAAACTCCGCTATCTTTTTGAAACTGAAACAATCGGGAATCGTCTTGCCGTCTTTCCAGTGCGACACGGCCTGTCGGGTCACGCCAACATAGTCTGCGATCTCTTGCTGGCTGACTCTCGTTTCGTCAATCAACAGCCGTAGTCGTCTGGGAAATGGGGAAAGGTAAGAATTTTTGTCGTTCATGTCGTGTTATGCCCTCCGAGTTAATGTTGATTGCACATTTCTAATTTGCGTCAAAATCACTTGCCAAAGCATTGCGAGTGTGATATATTCTGATTATAGTAAAATAAATTGCACAAGTCAATACAAAGGTTGAATCGATTGACAAGCACCTTGACAACCAAATATCGCACAAGCCGCCACAATCGGTGAGTCCCGAACGAGATAGCCGGTTAGCAAACGTGTCGTTGAAAAAAGTCCTCGGGAAAGCAGAGGGCCGCCAAACAAGGTCGCATCACAGGAACCGGCTTGAGAGATAACTGACACCCCAAGAAGGCAAGGCGAAGCTGCCGCATGATTGGCCGGTGGAAGGAATGCCTACGGCACAAAAATCCAACACAAAGGAGAGATGATTATTCAAAATCTAAAACGTAGCATCAATCTCGGCTTCCGTGTGACGGAAGAGGAAAAGGCTCTGATCTATCGGCGCATGGAGGAGGTGGGCATTCGTAACCTGCGGGCGTATCTGTTAAAGATGGCACTCAATGGCATGTTGGTCACGCTTGACCTCAAAGATGTTCGGGAGTGCAATCGGCTACTCCGCAACCTGACCAACAACGTCAACCAGATTGCAAAGCGGGTCAACGGCGGCGGAAACGTCCATTCTGCGGATCTCGCGAAAGTCCAAAGCACCCTTAGTGCGGTGTGGAATCAGCAAGACAAGATTATCCGCAGTCTAACGAAAGTATTGGAGGTGGCGTAGTGGCGAAGTTGAAGATTATCACGATGGAAGATGTGCAAGCCGAGCCCGCTGAGTTCCTTTGGGAGCCGTATATCCCGCTTGGTAAGATCAGCATCGTCCAAGGCGACCCCGGTGACGGAAAAACCACTTTGCTCCTAGCCATCGCCGCCGCTGTGACGAGAGGTTTGCCTCTGCCCGGCGGCATACAGACTGCCCCTGTCCGTGTTATCTTCCGAACAGCGGAGGATGGGCTGGCGGACACCATCAAGCTTCGCTTGGAGCAATTGGGTGCGGACTGTGGGCGCATTCATGTGGTAGATGAAAAAGAGAAGTCGCTTTCTCTATCGGATGAACGGATTGAGGAAGCCATTATCAAAATGGATGCGAAGTTATTTATCCTCGACCCATTGCAAGCATATCTCAGCGGTGCGGGTATGCACAGTGCAAACGGCATCCGTCCACTGATGAAAGCCCTCGGTACAGTTGCAGACCGGACAGGCTGTGCCATCGTCATCATTGGTCACCTCAACAAGAAAGGCGGCAAGGCACAGTATCGTGGTTTAGGCAGCATCGACATCTACGCCGCCGCTCGGAGTGTGCTGACGGTGGGTAGGCTGACGGACAGTGTTCGGGCCGTGGTACAGGGAAAATCCAACCTCGCCCCGCCCGGCACACCGCAGGCATTCAGTTTCGACCCTGCAACCGGCTTTGTGTGGCACGGAGATTGTGATACGACTTTAGACGAACTGTTGGCAGAGCGGAAGCTCTCGCCCAAGCCAGAAAACCAGTTGGACAAGGCCAAGCGGTTTCTTGAGACTACGCTTTCCAAGGGTGCCGCTCCTGCTACGGAGCTTGTGGAACTGGCAAAGGAGCAAGGCATATCTACCAAGACCCTCAACCGTGCAAAGGAAGCACTGGGTGTCATCTCCGTCAAGCAGGGCGGGAAATGGCTTTGGCAGATTCCAATTACGGTGGACTATAAAGTGGGCCAAGGTGGTCAAGATGGCCAACCTACCCCTATGGCCGCCTTGACCATCTTGCCCTCTGTGGGAGCCTCTGCGTAATGGCAACAACATGGATGAAAGCCCTGCATCGAGGTAGTGGTATCTCCGCCGCTCTCGGTCGCTCGGTGGACTATATCAGAAATTCCGAAAAGACCGAGGACGGTGAGTTGGTATATGGGTACGAGTGTGACCCCTATACGGTGCAGTCAGAATTTCTGCTTTCCAAAAAGTTGTATGAGCAGAGAACGGGACGAGACCAAGGTCAGCGTGATGTAATCGCCTACCACATCCGTATGAGTTTCAAGCCCGGCGAAGTCACAGCAGAGCAGGCGTTGGAACTTGGTCGGGAGCTCGCCATGCGATGGACAAAGGGCAAGCATCAATTCATCGTGGCAACGCATACCAACACGAAGAGTCCTCATGTCCACATCATCTACAATTCTGTCAACCTAGACTGCACCGGAAAATATCAAGACTTCAAACGGTCAGCCATTGTCCTCCGCCGTGTGAGTGATCAGATTTGTTTGGAGCATGGGCTGTCGGTCATTAAAAAGCCGGGGCTGTCCAAGGGTTATAATCGCAAAGGATATCTTGCGAACAAGCCCAATATGCTCATTGACATCCAAGCCAAACTGCAACAGGGTTACGGGGCCGGGTTTGAGCATTGGGCAAGGATTCAGAATCTGAAAACCTCTGCCAAGACGCTCATCTTTTTGCAGGAGCGTGGGCTGGCCGATTACGACAAGCTGGTGGACGCAACACGCTCTGCAACGCAGAGGTTCAACACCATGTCCGGCCGTGTCAGCGAGATCAAAGCCAGACAGAAGGACATCGCCGAATTGCAAAAGCACATCGGCGCTTATCGCAAGACGAGAGAGGTCTATGTCCAGTATCGTCAGGCAAAGAACAAGCGGAAATTCTATGCTGAGAACGAATCCGCCCTCGTCAGACACAAGGCCGCAAAGGAGTATTTCAACGGCCTAAATCTCAAGAAACTACCCGCTATGAAATCACTTCAACAGAAGTACGCCATTCTTGAAGCTGAGAAGAGAAAACTCTACTCCGGCTACAAACCGGCACGAGAAGAAATGATCGCACTCCTAACGGCGCAGCAGATCGTAGATACGCTACTAGGGAAAGTGCCGCAGCGGACAATGACACTCAACCGTGGCGCACGGTAATCGCTCGAAGCAGACGCCAACGGCGGCTTAACAAAAAAGCAAAACTTGCTTTTTTGACTTGGGCGGTGCAGAGCATTTCTCGAAAATGCACGCACCACCCCCTGCTTGCAAGGTCGTAAAACCAAAAAGAAAGGAACGTGATAGGTTGCAATCTCTTGACTGATCCCGCCCATCTATGGGCAGAATCTAACGAAACAACAGAGGGGGCTTGTCTATTGCACATTACGCTTACCACAAGCATAAATGGAATCCCGGTCAATCAAATCTCGAAGAAAGAACGTAGCTATACCTCAACCGTCATCAGCCAAGTGATCAGCGATGTAAACAGGCGATTGGAAAATTTTTCAACCAATGATAACAGTGCAAAATCGTAGGTTGAAATTTCATCCCACAGATGTTATACTAATCTCACTTCCCGCCTCTTGCGGGAAGGATACATAGAGCAAGGAGCATGACCATGCAAAACAAAACACACGCCGCCATTTATATTCGTGTTTCTACTGACCACCAGCGGGAAGAAGGATACTCCATTGATGCACAAAAAGAGATGCTGGAAGCCCATTGTGTATCAAAAGGAATTAAACACTATGAATACTATATCGACGGCGGATTTACAGGCTCGAACATTGAGCGACCTGAAATGCAGCGTCTTATCCGTGACGTGAAGTGCGGCAAAGTATCTCACGTTGTTGTTTATAAATTAGACCGCTTATCTCGAAGCCAGAAAGACACCCTGTATCTCATTGAAGATGTATTCAACCCCAACGGTGTGGATTTTATCTCTATGCAGGAGAGCATGGACACCTCTACCCCGCTGGGTCGCCTTATGCTCGGCATCCTGTCTGCGTTCGCCCAGCTTGAGCGTGAAAATATCATGGAGCGCACCCGCATGGGGATGCGGAAGCGGGTAGAGTCCGGCCTGTGGCCCGGCGGCGGCAACACACCGTATGGCTATGATTACGACAAAGAGCAAGGCATCTTAGTCCCCAACGCCGATGCAGAGAAAGTGCGGAAAATCTACGAACTCTATCTGGCGGGCCACTCCACCGGTAAGATTGCGGATATGTTGGGTTTTAAGTATGACCGTCTGGTGTATCAGATTCTCAGCCGAAAATCCAACGCCGGATATATCCAATACAATGGTGAGGAATACCGCGGCCGCCATGAACCGATTGTCAGCTTGGAAACATACGAAGAAGCCATGCAGTATAGGAAAGAGCGTTCCGTCAAGAAGGTGTCCGAGTCAAAACATCTGTTCACGGGACTGCTCTATTGCGGCAAGTGCGGTGCGAAAATGCGCTACCAGAAGTGGGGCAAAACAGATTCCAAAATCATCTGTTACTCACAGGACAACAAGCCACATCTCGTGAAAGACCCAAACTGCGACAACCAGCGGCTATGGGCAAGCGTTATGGAAGATGTAGTTGTGCGTGACTTGCTGGGGTTCTCTTTCGCCCTGTCCCAAAAGGAAAGCAAAGAGATTTCCAATATGAGCCTGCTGGATATGCTACATGACCAATACAACCACGCCACGGTAAAGCTCCGGCGGCTATATGACCTCTATAGCAGCGGCGGGGATGAAGTGCTGTTGCAGTCCATTGATGATGCAAAGAAAGAGATGGCAAAAATCCAAACCCAAATTGAGAGCGAGACAGAAAAAAGCAAAAGCCAAGACCGGATGCGAAGGATGCACAAAGAAGTTTCCAGCCTTACCGATGCGTGGGCATATATGACCACCAAGGAAAAAAAGTGCGTGGCAAACGCCTGTATCAATAAAATCACACTTCTCGACGGTGCGATTCACTTGGATTATAATCTGGATGCTGAAACCGACAGCAGTACAGTAGCATAGAAACTGAACCCTCCTTAATATGACAGTGTGTCATATTAAGGAGGGGTTTTTTGTGTGCTCTCTGACCACCTGCCCTGTATGCTCGTCTAAAACAGTGGTGTCCTCCTTTATTATTGCGCATACAGTTAGTCGCTAACGATGCCCTCAGCTTCTAGCCGCAGTTTGTAGAAAACCTGCAGCCATTCCGGCTGTTTCTCAACTTCGGACATAAGTTTCTCTAAACGTCTTTTCCCGACTCGTTTATCCAGTACAGCAAAAAGACGAACCATAGCATCAGGAGACGCAATGCTTTTATCAATGCTATTGTTGTGATAGGCATAAAAGGCATTATAAAAGTAGTGGGTTCCAACTTGACTTGTCGCAACAAGATTTGCCTGCTCATGACGCTCTTGATACATATGAGACCTTATTTTTTCTTCCCTTTCCCAGACAAATTCGTGCCACGCATTATAGTACTTTTCGCTGAAGTTAAAGTAGTCACACTGAAATATTTCTTTCCCATCAAGACGAATTGCTGCCCGCCCGGTTTGATCATGTGCACCTCGATAGTTCGTTTTGAAATATTGTATTCGCCCTTTGAGAGAATCGCAAATGTTCTCTTGCTCCAGTACTTTTCGCATCGCACTCCACGAAATGCCGGGGCGCGGATGATTTTTTCTTCCCATGACTTCTCCTATCTTAAGTATAAAGCACTACCGCCTACGCTGACGGCACAGCCTTTCGCTACCCAATCAGTCTAACACAAACATCCACCCTACACCTGCTTCATACTCAACCCAATCCGCTTCTTCTCCGGCTCTACTTGCAGCACCACCGCCTGCACCACATCCCCCACCGCGACCACCTCAGAGGGGTGGCGTACAAAGCGGTCTGCGAGTTCTGAGATGTGAACCAAGCCGTCTTGATGCACGCCGATGTCTACAAACGCACCGAAGTCAATCACATTCCGCACCGTGCCGGAGAGGGTCATGCCGGGGGTGAGGTCTTCCATGTGTAACACGTCCTGCCGCATGAGCGGGGGTGGCAGCTCATCTCTGGGGTCACGGCCCGGTTTTAAGAGGTTGGCCACAATGTCAGTCAGGGTCGGCACACCCACCCCACACGCTTGGGCGGCCTCGGCTGTGCCGATTGCTTGCAGGCGGCACTGCAACTCACCTAAGTTGCCGGATTTCACGTCTTCCGGCGTGTAGCCCAGCAGGGCGAGCAATGCCTTTGCCGCTTTATATGATTCCGGGTGGACAGAGGTGTTGTCCAAGATTTGCTTGGATTCCGACACCCGCAAAAATCCGGCACACTGTTCATACGCTTTCGGGCCCAGCTTTGGCACTTTGCGGAGGGTTTTTCTGTCCGGGAACGCACCATGTTCTTCCCGATAGGCGACAATGTTTTTTGCCGTGGTTGCGGTCAGTCCCGACACTTGCGTGAGCAGGGGGACGGACGCAATGTTCAAGTCAACGCCAACTTGGTTCACGCAGTCCTCCACCACGGCTTCTAATGCTTGATCCAACCGTGCCCCCGGCATGTCGTGTTGGTACTGCCCGACACCGATACTCTTGGGGTCAATTTTCACCAATTCTGCCAAGGGGTCTAACAATCTCCGTGCAATGGACACGGCAGAGCGGAGGGTTAGGTCTAGCTCGGGAAACTCGTCTGCCGCCAACTTGGAAGCGGAATAGACCGAAGCCCCGGCCTCGTTTACCACCATATAGCTGACCTTGCCGCCCATGTCACGGATTACGTCCGCCACAAACGCCTCCGCCTCACCGGAGGCCGTACCGTTGCCGATTGCAATACAACTGACACCATGGCGTGTGATTAGTTTACGCAGGATGTCCGCCGCTTTTTCTGTTTGGTTGAGCGGCGGGGTGGGGTAAATCACGTCCGTATCAAGCACACGCCCGGTTTCGTCTACCACCGCCAGCTTACAGCCGGTACGATACGCCGGGTCAAGCCCCAATGTCACCCGGCCTTTCACCGGCGGCTGCATGAGGAGCGGTTTGAGATTGAGTGCAAACATCGAAATAGCTTGCTCGTCTGCCCGGTCGGTAAGCTGACTACGCATCTCCCGCTCCACTGACGGAAAGAGTAAGCGTTTGAACGAATCTTCCGCCGCCTCTGCCACTAAGTCGGATGTAATGCTGCCCGGCCATACAAAGGCTTTGTGTAACATAGCGAGGGCTTCGGCCTCATCCACTTCGATAGAAACTTTGAGCAACTTCTCCCGCTCGCCCCGGTTTATCGCCAATATTTGGTGGCTGGAAAGCGATTTATACGCCGCATCAAAGGCATAGTACAACCGATAGACAGAGTCTTCTTCCGGGCTTACCGCACGGACAGCAACCCGACCAGTTCCGGCAACCAGCTCCCGCAGGGCTTGCCGCACACCGGCATCATCGGACATGTCCTCTGCGATAATGTCTTTTGCACCGGAGATGGCATCTTCTGTAGTCAGCACCCCTTGTGCTTCGTTGATGTATGGACGTGCAAGGTCAGAGATGGAACCGCTCTCCAACTCTTGCTCGAAAATCAGATGTGCCAACGGTTCCAGCCCCCGCTCTCTGGCTATAGTGGCACGAGTGCGCCGCTTGGGGCGATAGGGGCGGTAGAGGTCTTCCACCGCTGTCAGTGTTTCGGCGTTTTTAATGTCGGCTTCCAGTTCCGGTGTCAGCTTGCCAAGCTCTGTGATGACGGCGAGGACTTCTTGTTTCCTTGCTTCCAAGTTACGCAAATAGGCCAGCCGCTCTGCGATTTGACGCAGAACTTGGTCGTCTAGTGTTCCGTGCTGCTCTTTCCGATACCGAGCAATGAACGGAATGGTACAGCCCCCATCTAAGAGTTCTATGATGTTTTGAGCGAACAAGAGCTTGATGTCAAACTCTTGGCTCAGTACTTCGGCAAAATTCATGATTGCTTGCCCTCCATATCTTTCAAACGCTATCATACGCATTCCTTTCGAGATTGTCAACGATTCCCTTTTGAAGCTGGCTAAAATTGATTTCCTCGTCTGCATAGAAATTCCCTCTTGCAATTTCCCGCAATCCATTGTAAAATCAAGGAAAGCTCTATATTTTAACCATGTTTTCGCCTAGCGATAACCATTCCGATGATTATCGGCGAAATTCGGCGGTATCTCCGGGACAACAGCCCCATTCGGGTCAGCCGCAGTATGCGGGATTTGGCGTATAAAGTCCTGCAAGTCAAAGAACGGCTGATGGGCGAAAAACAAAAAGAACCCACCATCGACGAGATTGCCAAAGAATTAGACATTCGGCGAGAAGAGGTCGTCACCGCCTTAGACGCTATTATGGATCCTGTCAGCCTTCACGAACCGGTCTACACCGACGGCGGGGATGACATCTGCGTCATGGATCAAGTGGGGGACACGAAAAATACCGATGAATCCTGGATTGAGCAGATTGCCTTAAACGAGGCCATCGCCCGCCTTACAGACCGGGAAAAACACATTTTGGCCCTGCGGTTTTATGACGGGAAAACCCAGATGGAGGTTGCCGGAGAGGTTGGGATCAGCCAAGCGCAAGTCTCTCGGCTGGAAAAGAATGCCATTGGGCAGATTAAGAAAAATTTGTAGGTTTTGGGGGCCGGCGAATGCGCCCCTACACCCCCCCAAACTCCATCCGCACCTCAAACCGGAGCTTTCCGACTTCATCCATCCCCCGGACATGCCGGACATCTTCCGCTTTGCCGCAGTAGAGGGTGAGGGTTTCGCCGGGGAATCCCTCTTGCACATAGTTCATCTCCACCTGCGATATATATTGATCCCCGTACCGCTCATAATGCAGGGCATCACAGGCCATGTCGGCGTATTTGGTGTTGTTGACATGGCCGTTGATATCTGTGTCGCTGTAATAGATGGGTCGGATGAGGGCAAGCTCCATCTCCGGGGGTGCTTTGATTTTTGCGGGAATAATATCCTTGACAACCGTCGGTCTGGGGCTGTGGGCTAGGCTTGGGATTGTGGCGGGTTTTAGGATTTTCCGCTGAGTGATGTCTGCCAATACCCATGAAATCACCGCCTCACCGATGCACTCGCCTCCCACGAAAATATCAAAGTCCCGGAACACCGCCGCTGTTTTTCCCACACCCCGGTGCCATGTGATGATATCCAGCACATCCTCGTATCCGATGGGCCGGCTCAGAGTGAGATGCACCCGCACCATCATCCAGGCTGCGTTATGCTCTCTTGCCATCTGCTCGCCGCCGATGCCTAGGATAATGGCGTGTTCGGTGGACATGTCTTGTAAATACCCCAAAAGCGCAGACAGCTTGCATCGTTTGTGGATGTCAATATCCACAGGCCGAAGGTGGTATTTGCGTGCCAATATCTCGTTCATGTACGATACCCTCCCACTATGATTGTTCTCAAAAGTATATCACGATTTCCTTTGATCTGCAAAAGGGCGGCAAAGCCGCTAGAGGGGCTTCATACAGTTTCGACTATAGTCGAGTGTTTTCAGAAAATCTGTGGGCCCAGCGCAAATGCGCTGGGCCCATAGATTGTTTTAGATTGCTATTCTGGTAGCATCTCCTGCGGGGTATAGATGTACTTCCAGTTAATGGCACCATCACGGCCTCTGGTCAAATAGTGATAGTTAGCCGCACCCAGCACCGACGGGAAAAACCAATCTGTTTCCAGCACGTCTGGGAAGTCACGAATATAATCTTCATTCTCTATGTCCACTGCGTTCAAGGCTGCTCGGCTGTCTACACGGTCTAAAATCCGGTTGACCGCCGTTGCTACTTCGGCACGGGTGATGCTGGCACCGGGACGGAATCTGTTCTGATCGTCTCCTACCATCCAGCCCTCAGAGAAGACTGTGTACACATAGTTGTCCGCCCAGCGACTGATTTGGCCTACATCCACGAATGCCATCTCGCCGGCCTCTTCCGCATACTCCACAGTACGAGCCAACATGGCCGCCAGTTGCTCCCGAGTAATCGGGGCTGTCGGTAAGAATCTGCCGCGCTCGTCACCCTGCACCAGACCTTCCGTATAGGCCCAGGCTACATAGTGGTAGAACCAATTCGTCTCGCTCACGTCACTGAACACATCAAAGCTGTCCATATCTTCCGGTAGTGTCCCCGCCTCAAAGTCTTCTATCATTGTCCGGGCCAGAATGGCTGCCACTTGGGCTCGTGTAATGCTCGTGCGTGGCATGAACTCGCCCGCGGCGTTGCCAAACATGTACGCCGGGTGGAATTCTCGCACTACCGGCTCTGTCAGCGCCGCCATGGCTTCCTCCAGCGCAATTCTCGCCTCGGTGATTGCATCACGGGCTGCCGCTGGGTCGGCTTGCGCCAACACACGCTGGGCTTCTGCTAAGGCTTCTGCAAACGCTGCCCATGTTTCCGGGGTGTAGATTGCTTCATCTCTCTCTTCCGCCTGCTCAATTGCATCTTCCAGCGCGGCACGTCTGACTGCATCCAATACATCCAACAAGCTCTCTGTCGCTGTGTCCACTACCAATTGGTCAGGTGCCGTCAAAGCCGTGCGGGCGGCGGCAAGAACCGCTGCTTGCGATGCCGTTAGCGTGTAGTCTAGTTCCGCAAGCATATGCTCCGCTTCCGCTATCGCTTCTTCCAAGGCAGCTCTGTCTATGGGCACTGTTACCGTGATGACAAAGTTTTGTGTGAAATTACTTGTTTCCGTCAGGCCGTTTATAATGGTCGCACGGACAACAACCGTCCCCGGTGCTGTGGTGCGCAACGTGGTACCGCTGATGGTCGCACCGGTTGTGCCTGCATTGTACACGCTCCAAACAATGGTGCGATTTGTGGCGGTGGACGGAACCGCTGTGCCTGCCAAAGCTAGGTCTGTACCCACTGTGGCCGTTGTGGGCACACCGATGATGCTGGTCACCGGTCTGAATTCGCTGGTGTCAATCGCATCCCCGATTACAACGATGTGATTGATTGACGTGTTGCCATTTAGCCGATCCTCCATGGTGAAGTTATGGCCGAATATTCGCAGATAGACCGCCCCCTGATTTGCCACAGTGTCAGGCAGAGCAAATTCGACATACGTCCGGGTTAAGGGGTTTTCAAATACCTCAAAACTGTTATCGCTGGCCCGCAAGGGCTGGGCCACACTGTCCGGAATCATGATAAACGGTCCGTTCGGGCCGTTGAGGCTATAGGCCAGTGCAAACTCGTTCGGGCCGCTTCCGGTGGATTTTTGCTGGGTGCTAAACCGGATGTTTTCAAACCCGGTGGTTTCAAACCGAAGTTGCCAAGCAGTGGCTGTGTCAACGGTGATATCTGTGCCGCCCACGGTGTCCCCCACACTTTGCCAACCACGCTCGGTTGCACCATTGTTAAATACAATCGGTGTCCGTTCCTGTGTCCCCATCGAACCGATTGTGCGCTGTACATTATTGTCCCAAGCGGTCAGGTGCGATACATCCATGAAGTACCCGCCGGTGGCGTTAAATCGATTCCCCGCTTCCGCTTCAATATTCACGGGCTGGGTTAAGAGCACAAGGACTTCAGGCACTATGGTCGCCACTACAATCATGAGCTCTTGCTCGTCATGGCCCACATCGTTTGTGGCTCTCACGGTGAAGGTAAACGTCCCCTCTGTTGTGGGAGTGCCCGTGATTGCGCCGGTGTCTGTATTCAAAGTCAGGCCACCGGGTAGATTGCCCGCCGTCACTTCCCATGTAATCGGCGTGTCACCTGTCGCAGCCAGTGTTGCGTTGTAAACCCTGCTCACTGTGCCGCCAAGTAGTGCTGTGGTAATGATTGTCGGTTGCTCCGGAGCTGGGGCTATCACAATTGTCAACTCTTGCGTGGCAGAATAGCCCGCATCGTTTGTGGCTCTCACGGTGAAGGTAAACGTGCCCTCTTCTGTTGGGGTGCCGCTGATTGTGCCATTTTCTGCTAAGGTTAGGCCATCAGGCAGGGTACCCGTTGCCACTTCCCATGTAATCGGGTCGCCGCCGGTCGCTTCCAGTGTTGCGGTGTAGGAAACATCTATTGTGCCATCAGGTAGCGTTGCGGTGGTGATCGTCGGCGGTGCTGGTACCGGAGTTACCGTAATCGGGAAGTCTTGTGTGAACGGTATGCCCACTTCCGTGCCGTCTGTGATGGTTGCACGGACGATGACTGTACCCGGTGTTGTCGCATGTAGCGTGGTACCAGCGAGGGTTGCACCGGTGCCGCTTGGGTCGTGTATACTCCACACGATGTCTTGGTTTGTTGCGGTTCCCGGAGCCACTGTGCCGGTCAGGGTCAGGTCTGTATCCACAATGACTGTTGTCGGTACATTGATAATTTCACGAACCGGTACGAAGATGTCGGCGTCAACCGCATCACCGATTACAACAATGTGGTTGATCGACGTGTTGCCATTTCTCCGGTCAGCCAGTAGGTCTTCCCGCAAGTTCTCGTCATTGTTCAGGCTGAAATTGTAGCCGAATATCCGCAGATAGACCGCCCCTCGATCTGCCACAGTGTCAGGTAGAACAAATTCGATATACGTATGCGAGTCGGGGTTCTCAAAGACTTCAAAGGTGTTATCGCTGGCCCGCAAGGGCTGGGCCACACTGCCCGGAATCATGGTAAACGGTCCCATTGGGCCGTTGAGGCTGTAGGCCAGTGCAAACGAATTCGGGCCGCTTCCAGTGGATTTTTGCTGGGCACTAAACCGGATGTTTTCAAACCCGGTGGTTTCAAACCGAAGCTGCCAGGCGCTGGCTGTGTCAACGGTGATATCATAATCGATATCAGCCGGACCCACACTGCGCCAACCACGGTTTCTAGTGGTATCGTTATGAGGTGCAAGATAGGTTTCACTGTTGTTCCATACAATCGGCGTTCTCGGCGTTGCGATGGGGTCGGCAACTGCGCCAATTATTTGCTGTATGTTGTTGTCCCAAACGGTCAGGTGCGATACATCCATGAAATACCCGCCGGTGGCGTTGAATCGGTTCCCCGCTTCCGCTGGAGTGTTCTCCGGCTGGGTCAGGTATACGAGGACTTCATGTGTTACAGCAGGGGCGATCACTAATGTGAACGTCTCCGTGTCACTACCCGCCGCATTCGTTGCAGTGACCGTAACCGTCACCGTGCCAGACGCTGTCGGGGTGCCGCTGATTGTGCCACCGGTTAGGGACAAACCTGCAGGAAGACCCGCCGCTGTCCATGTAATCGGTGTGTCGCCGGTCGCTGTCAGCGTCACTGATGTAAACGCCTCGCCTACTACGCCACTGCCCAAGCTCGTGGTGGTAATCGTCGGCGGTACCGGTGCAGGGGC
>Ga0131853_10000803_pt1 | contig 56521 bp, 57 predicted proteins | sample TergutLab28metaG_FD_92764 | JGI IMG/M metagenome (GOLD analysis project Ga0131853, IMG submission 92764) | Labiotermes labralis P1 segment gut microbial communities from Petit-Saut dam, French Guiana - Lab288 P1 (version 2) (version 2) | ecosystem: Host-associated > Arthropoda: Insects >...
ATTTCTGATTGTTTGATAATCTCTTCCTTCAGATGAAACAGAAAACAGATCGTCATTAGCGGGTATGGCTCTAGCATATTCTTCACGTCTTGTCACATCTTTTGTGATAGAATAGTTTTCATATGCGCTTAAAGCGCCGTTAATCCTCATATCCATCTCTATTCACTCCTTTACAATTACTATAATAAAGCAACCTTATATTGCTTTCTATGGATTTATTATCGGCAAAAAAAGGTTAAAACATTATAGGGTTTTGAAAAAACTTCTAAAATTTTTGACAAATTTAAAAGCCGGGTTTTGTACCCGGCTTTTCTCTCATTTACCCCCCATGTCTTTAACACGCTTTTCGATTTCTTCAATCTCATATTTTAGTATGAGCTTCGTCAGTGCATCCGGCTTTCTCGGCTCACTTTTGAAGTACTCATCGAAACATGCGTAATACTTAAGCTTGTCTGCAAATTTAATATTAATCGGCAAAAATCCGGCTTTTATTAGCTCAAGATTAATAATCAGCCTCCCTGTTCTTCCATTGCCGTCGATAAACGGGTGTATATCTTCAAAGCGCAAATGAAACTCAGATATCGCTTCAATAATATGCTTTTCACACTTCATTTTTTCGTAATCAATAATCAGAGTTTCCATTTGTGACGCGATTAAATACGGTTGCAAAGGCGCGTGAAGCGCGCCTTGAATCGTAACGGGAACATTTCTGTAAACTCCTTTATTCTCATTGTCGCACATTAACACAAGGCTGTGGATTTCTTTTATCTGCCTCTCGGTTAATTTATCGCTAGTTTCAGCAGCTTTTACAACAAAGTCAAACGCATCGCGATGACCGATTGCATCTAAGTGCATACGAAGAGGTTTTTCTGCTATCGTAACGCCTTCTTGTAATATAAGAGCCGTTTCGCGAAGTGTAAGAGTACTGCCTTCTATTGCATTTGTGTCGTAAGTAAATTCAATATTAAAATCATCCCGAAGCCTTTTTAGCTCCCCTACATTAAGTGAACGCATGGCCGCAAGCTTTGCTTTTAATGAATCTAATTTCAGAAAATCCATTATTTTCTATCCATTTCCTTAAACATTCTGCATCGTTCCTCAAAACTGACTATTCTGTGGATTTGATGAAGCATCCAAATATAGCCCATCGGATCGCAGAAAATTGCGTTGCTGACGCCAAACGCTTCCATTTCTGTCACAGGCTGAACTTCTTTACAGCCGGCTTTAAGCGCCTTTTCATAAACCGATTTAATATCAGGCACCATAATATTTACCCACATTGAAAGCGGCATGTCAGGCTTTGGCGCCAAAAGCCCCATTTCTTGAACCTCGTCAAGCATATGAAACCTTGTGTCGTACATGTTAAACACGGCTTCGTTTTTACCTGCTTCAAAGCTAGTCGCCTCGACGCGCTCCACTTCAAAAATGCTTTCATAAAGCGGCAATGCTTTTAAACAGTCATGCACTACAAAATCAATTTCTACTCCTATCATCGCTTTACCTCCTCAATACAATATCAATATGCAAAAAACTGCCTACCATTACTCGGCAAGCAGTCTGCTCATAGCTTAAATTTATACAGCTTGGCTAACAGGATAAATCGAAACTTTCTTTTTATCTCTGCCTTTTCTTTCATAGCGCACGATTCCGTCTGATAAAGCGAATAAAGTGTCGTTTGAGCCGCGTCCTACGTTTAATCCCGGATGGATTTTCGTTCCTCTTTGAGTGTAAAGAATGTTGCCCGCGAGCACAAATTGACCGTCCGCACGTTTAGGTCCAAGTCTTTTGGCATTAGAATCGCGTCCGTTTTTAGAAGAGCCAACGCCTTTTTTACTGGCAAAAAAACTAAGATTCATTTTTAACATATCTACCTAACCTCCGTTAGCTTAATTTCATTTTTATATTCCAACCGAATTGCTTCAAGCCCAAGCATAAGCGAATTTAAAAGAAGTTCGGCTTTTTCATTGCCTGCGCCCATTTCGATATCCGGAATTTTCAGCGATAAAAACCCGCCTTTTGGATCATGATTACAGATAAAATTGCAATCGGCAAACTTTTCAACTGCGTTTACAGCATTTAAAGTAAGAGCCGAAACAGCGGCGCATACGATAGCTTTACCGTGATTAATTGCTTTAAACCCAAAAATTTGACCCGCTTGGTTTTTATAAATTTCAACTGATATCATTATGCTTCAATTTTGTTTATTTTAAGGCTCGTAAACGGCTGTCTATGGCCTCTTTTTTTATGAAAGCCTTTTTTCGCCTTGAATTTATATACGATTACTTTCTTAGCCTTGCCGTTTGCAACAACAGTCGCGCTTACTTTTGCGTTTGCAACATATGGCGCTCCGGCTGTAAACCCTGAATCTTTTGATACTGCGATAACTTTATCAAAGACAAAATTTGCCTCTGCTTCCGCGTCAAGCTTTTCCACTTTAATAACATCGCCTTCGGAAACTTTGTATTGCTTTCCGCCTGTTTCAATAATTGCGTACATGATCGCACCTCCTTAAATTTGGAACTCGCCGGATTTGGCAGCCAACTATGGCATTTATAAACGCTAAGCCTCTCCGAACGGTTTCACACGTCTAAAGATGATAACATATCAAGTTTTTGTTGTCAAGCTTGAAATTTTAGAAGAAAATCTAACTCAACCTAACCCTCCAAGTCCTTCTATTTCACAATTTGTAGCGACCTCTAGCTTCTGAAGCTCTTCTTCGTAATATTTTTTAAGTATATTTGCGTAAAGCAAAGCATTTTCTAATTGCAGATCATCTATATCCTCTACATAGTTGTCTCCCGGATAGCGAGTGTCAAAATAGAAACTTGTAAGATAACGAGCTTTATCAGACAGTTCTCCGCTTCGGTGTGTGTTATCATAAGAAGCAATTACAGTTTCAACTCTGTGGGATTTTAAGTTTCTATGTTCAGGGTCTATCTTTTCCAAAAGCGCTTTTGAGCCCTTTTCAGCGAACTGTTGGAAATGATATACGGCGTATTTATTTTTACCTGCATTTTTACAAAACAACGCTTGTTCGTAATCTTCTAATGCAATATCCCAGAATGTTCCCATAAAACTAAGCCTTCCTTTCTTATACTGTCAAAAACTTGGCATCCATCCGTCAATCTTGCTAAAGGCGCATAAACATAATCAACGTTCATTTCATGACCAACAATGTCGTCAATATACGATTCAATCCAAACTTTATCTTGGTGAGAGGGTTCTTTATCTGCCTCATATACTAAACACAAATCTAAATCTGACCTTTCATGAAATTTCCCGGTAGAAAAAGAGCCAAACAAGATGATTTTATATAAAGGAAAGGTTTTTGTTTTAACAGAAGCAAGCAACGCTTCTACACACCTGACTTTCCTGTTAATTTTTGTATCCACCTGACAATCAACCCCTCTCTTGGCTCATTATTATACACAACACTAACGCCTCCGACAAGTACCCATTTGCGCTCTTGAAATTTCCACAAATTAACGTTATACTATTAAAAAGAGGTGACGAATTGGATAAAAATTTTAAATCAGGGTTTGTAACGATAATCGGTAAGCCAAATGTTGGAAAGTCAACGCTTATGAATGCTTTAATCGGCGAAAAGATTGCTATTGTTACTAATAAGCCGCAGACGACTCGCAATAAAATCCGCTGCATTTTAACACAGGATGATTTTCAAGTTGTGTTTATTGACACGCCGGGCATCCATAATCCTAAAACAAAGCTTGGCAGCTTTATGGTAGGCTCTTCCGTTTCTGCGTTTTCAGAAGCGGATATTATTTTATATTTAGTTGAACCGACCGAGAAAATATCAAAAATTGACTTAAGTATTATTGAGCGGCTTAAGCCTGTTAAATCAAATGTTTTTTTGGCGATTAATAAAATTGACAAAATAGAGAGAAGCGAACTTTTGCGTATTATTGATAAATATAGCGAACTGTTTCCATTTAAAGAAATAGTGCCTATTTCGGCTGCAAAAAATGACGGGCTTGAAAATCTTAAAGAAACAATTAAAAATTATTTACAGGCGGGCCCTAAATATTTTCCCGACGATATGTTAACCGACCAGCCCGAACGTCAAATCGCTGCCGAGATAATACGCGAGAAGGCTCTTATACTTTTGCAAGAAGAAATTCCACACGGCATAGCGGTTGAAATAATGTCGATGAAGACTCGGCCGGGCAGCGATATAGTTGATGTTTCAGCGAATATTTATTGTGAAAAAGACTCTCACAAAGGCATGATAATCGGCAAGCGAGGCGAAATGCTCAAATCAATCGGCAGTCGTGCGCGCTCAGACATAGAGCGGCTTTTAGGTTCTAAAATCTTCTTAGAAATTTGGGTCAAAGTTAAAAAAGACTGGCGAAACAGCGAATTTTTGCTTAAAGGGTTTGGGTATAAAAGTTAAAAGAATCTCTATTCAGAAACATAATGTCAATGTGCCTTATAATTATTGCAAAAGACCGAAAAGCTTTTATCACCTTTGTGATTGTGTCGTCAAAGTAGGCTTTGAAAATCCAAATAAAATTATCTTGAAAATCGGCTGCAAATATGATACCATTATATTGCGCAAGTACGTTTTGAAAGTGGAGCGTTTATGAAGAAGAATAAATTGGTTTCCCCTGTACTTAAATGGGTTGGCGGCAAACGACAATTGATTGACACACTTACTCCACTACTACCCAAGAAAATTGGTACGTATTGTGAGCCTTTTGTAGGTGGCGGTGCATTGTTCTTTAATATGCAACCAAAGTCCGCATACATTAATGATATTAACGAGGAATTAGTTCGTGTCTATGAAGTCATAAAAAATGATGTCGAATCTCTCATTTTAGCTTTAGAAGAGTTCAGAAACGAGGCAGATTATTTCTACAATATTAGAGATTGGGATAGAAATAAGGAAAAGTATTCCTTGTTACCTGATATTGAAAAAGCCGCTCGCGTACTATACCTAAATAAGACTTGTTATAATGGCTTGTTTAGAGTGAACAATTCAGGTGAGTTTAATTCTCCATTTGGCAATTATCGAAATCCAAATATTGTAAACGCACCAACACTTCGAGCGGTTAGTTCATATTTCAATTCGGCGGAAATCAATATAACAGCCTATGACTATGCCGAAGTATTGGGTGGATTACCCAAAAGCACCTTTGTTTATCTCGACCCTCCATATGATCCTGTTTCTGATACGTCCAGTTTTACAGGCTATTCAAAGGGTGGTTTTTCTCGTAACGAGCAAATTAGATTGAGAGAGTGTTGCGATGAACTACATAAAAGAGGGATTAAATTTATGCTCTCAAATTCAGCAACGGATTTTATCAAGGAACAATATGCTAATTATAATATAATCATAGTGCAAGCAAAAAGAGCAATTAACTCAGACGGAGCTAAACGAGGCGAGGTTGACGAAGTGGTAGTGAGAAATTATGAGTAGTTCTCCCAAAAGCCTTAATGATGTTGCATGGGAAAAATTATTTACGAAATACGACATTCTTGAGCAAGTTTCTTCACAAGACAGATTTGAAATTTCTGCTGCTCAGATCAAAGAATTTAGAGAACCACGCCTAATGGCCAAATTTGATCATGTAATAAATTTACCTAAAATTTTTTCAGATAATAAGTTAGCGATACTCCCCATATCAAGGGGCGATTATGTCATTTCAAATTTTAATGCGTATCATAAATTTGAGCTCGATAATTCACCCATAGCTAGAGTATCTTTACCGACATATGTACAAAGTTTGAACTTCAACAAAATCCCTAGCGAAGCGATAGCATTGAATTGTGCTGTAGCTACTGGTATCATTGCCGAATTTTTACAGGATGAAGATATTATACCGACCGTATCAGGCCGTATGGGTTCAGGTTCATTTTCTTTTAATATCACTAACTCGAGTAACGGTTCGCCCTGTCTTGTTCAAGTCAATAATTCTCAAATCGAAATTGATGCTGCCTATGAGGGCGTATGTAGCTTAGCATTATTTGAAGCCAAATGTGACTTATCTGAAGATTTTCTTGTCCGCCAACTTTATTATCCGTTTAGATTATGGAAAAATCGGGTTACAAAACCTGTTAGGACGATCTTTCTCTTATATTCAAATGACATTTATCGTTTATACGAGTATACATTTCAAGATGTGAATAATTATAATTCGTTGATCTTGGTTAATCAAAAGAATTATTCAATAGTAGATACTACAATCGAAATTACAGATATTCAGAATGTGTTACGGCAAGTAAATAATATTCAAGAACCTAAGATTCCATTTCCACAGGCTGATAGCTTTGAGCGGGTTATTAATATTTGCGAACTTCTGAGCGATCAAGAATTAAGCCGTAATGATGTAACAGAACAATACGCATTTGACGTAAGGCAAACGAACTACTATACCGATGCAGCAAGGTATCTCGGATTGATTGAGAAGAAAAAGGACAAAAGAATGCCCATATATACACTTAGTGAAGCAGGTAGACGTATTCTAAGTTTAAATTTCAAGCAAAGACAATTAGCGTACTGCAATTGTATATTGTCACATCAAGCATTTAGAGATACTCTGCAAAAATACTTTGAAAGTGGGAATATGCCGCAAACGGAAGAAATAGTCCAAATCATGAAATACTCAAACCTTTATAACATGGAAAGTGATAGCACTTTCGAAAGACGTTCTTCCACTATTAAAGGTTGGATAGATTGGATTATTGGACTGATAAATGAATAATAAATTTAAGCGTTATCTCAAAATCTGCTACAAGACACAATACAACCAATATTAATAAATATAATATATTTAAAAGAAGCTAATGAAATTATATTTTTAAGAACAGGAACTCATTCGGACTTATTTTAATCAAAATACGCCCTATTAAACTCCTGAAACCTTCGCGATATGTTTATAAAAGTTGAAAAGGCGCCTTCGTCCATATTTGACAGGATGATCAATATGTATGGCGAATCGGCGAAAACTATCGCCATATCGTGGAACGCACCTGTTGCCCAACCGTATTTACTCGCGATAGGATAATCAGCGCGGATTAAGTTTGCATTTGTGTTCATAAGGTCAGTTTTGAATGTTTCGGCATGTTCGCCGTCTGATGTTATATATTGGTAGATTTCATAAGCCCAAAGCCCTGCGTCGCGCGCGTTTATGTTGCTCCCTGTTATATTTCTTATGAGACTATAATCCGCGCCTATTTCGCGTACAAAGTCCAAATATCCGCTTAGCCCATAGCGACGAATAAGCATGCGAAACGCTATGTTATCGCTATGCCTGATTGACATAGTCAAAAGCTGCTGCATTGTGAACCTTCGCCCAAACTCCATATGCTGTATGATGCCTGTGCCGTCCCAAAAGTCATTTTCAGTAAACGTATGAAAAGCGTCTAAATCCACAAGTCCTTGCTCCGCCAAATGATAAATATAAAGCGCATGTTGAGCCTTATTCACAGACGCCGAGAAAAATATTCTGTCGGGGTTATGCGTATATGTAAAGCCTGTTTCAATGTTTTTGTAGAAAACAGCAATCGAATTGCCAAAAGGGCGCAAAAGTGCATCAAGTGCGTCTGTAGACGGCTGAAAATCGAGGTTAATCCATCTAGGCCCTTGCCAAGTCTGAATTAACCGCCAAGAATCATAAACATCAAGCAAAATGACCCTTTGAGGCGAAATCAGTGCGGTATATTCTTCTTGCCCTATGTACTCAAAAAGCCCCATCGTTCGAGGGATAAAAATCCTGTTTCCGGCAAGAAATACCCATCCATCACCGTAATTTGTTGAAATTCTACCAAAGCCGCCCTCTGCCAACAAAGTAACAAAAACCGCCTGCGGATTAAGAGTAGCAATAACAGGCGAACGAAGATCGGGTTCAGTATGCAGAGCAAACGGAAGCGGGATAAAATGAATATTGCGAAGCCGAGGCGGACCAATAATGCGGTTATCCGGCTCTTGCTCTTCATAAGCCCCCGGCCCATTCGTTACAAAGCCGGATAAAATTAAAAGGCAAGCTGCCATCAATAAAATATATAAAAACCTTTTCATAACAGCCATTAAGCCCCGCCCTTTTTGTCGTTTTATGCAGTATAGCATGGTTTTTTGTGAAGAGCAAGTTTTAGGCTAGTTCAAATGCTCAAGCATCTTCTCTACATCAAATTCAACACTTCCAAAACTGCTAAGCCTCGTTGTATTCGTAAAAGGGCGCGCAAAAACATTCCGATTATAATTATCTATAAGCAAAATGCCCCTTTGCCCACTGACAGCAAACCTGCGACTGTTAACAACAAAGCGGTCTATTTCGTCCAAAACAAACCCTTGAGGTAACTTATAAATATGTGCGCTGAAAACCCTTCTGTTTCCAACAAAATAATCTATTTCTATATACGCAGCAATGTCTGACATATCGGTTTGAAAGCTGTGGTAAGCAAACTCACTTCTAGGGTCAAGAAGGCCTTTCAGTTCGTTAAAATTGTAGTCTAAGTCATTTATTTCAAAAACTTCTGAATCGTAGTAAATTACAATACGATTAACATTTTGAAAACTGTCAAGAGCTGTAAGAAAAGAGTTTGAACTCTGCGTAGACACTGAAAATATCAGAACAATTAGCGCTAATAAAAAAATAATTGGAGTGACCACTGCCATATCCCATGCAAAATATTTATCAAAAAAACTAGCGTCATCCGGGTCGTCAGGCAGGCCAAGCAAAAAACGCACATATTTGTTCTTGACATGTTTGTTCATGATATCACCTTGTTAAATAATAACACACCTTATCTCAATAGGTAAAGAGATAAGGTGTGCGTAATTATACTAAGTTGCTAATATTGGCATGTTTAATATAGCTCACCATCTATTAACTGATACCCTTGGAAAATGAACCCCGCTCTCTGATAACGATAGAGAACTGCTTTGCCAAAGGGCAGGGTCGCGGCGGTCGAAAAGATGAAGGTGAAGCGCCTGGCCTGCATTTACTGTAACATTTGACCTTATCACCATGTCAACGCCATTATGCAACTCAGCCATTGCAGTATTTATTAAGACAGGAATTCTTGGCTGATCAAAGTTAAGAAGCTCCCAAGAGACTCCATCACGGAAAATGAATGTCGTAGCCAATATTTGAATAAATAAGAATGAGTCTCTAGAGCTAATCTCTTCGCTAGTCATGACACCTTCACTTGTAAAATAGAAGGTTGCTTTGTAGACAGCTTCATGAAGCGCCACAGCATCTGTAAGCCTTTGTATGAGTATTTCGCGCCCCTCATCTATCTCATTGCCCCTAGCTCTATCATCAGCAAGCATCTGTTCTAGTAATTCAGCTGGGCAAGCCTGTGTAGATTCAATGTTTATAGACGTATCGGGGAGGTCTATATATACATCCTCAAGAATGTTACCCGTGGACACACGGACAGCCTCACCATTTAAGCTAGCTTCTGTTAACCTTTGCACCAATATGTCTTCACCGTCTATGATTCTTGTTTTGTCGTTGAGCAAAGCTTCTAGCAATTCGTCGGGACACGCAGGTACAGTTTCAAGTATTATATGTCTATTTGAGCTATCAGTTTCAACATTATAACCATTAGTGTTGTTGTTTGCATAGAGCAAGACAGATAATGTAAATACCGAAACAATAGCTATTACGATTGATATAATCGATTTATATTTTTTCATACTTCAAACCCTCCCAAAAAAATTATTATAAATAACTTACTCCAAGTAATGAATTATCTAAGATTAATTCCAATTCATTACAGATGCCCAAAAGTGTCTCGAGTTTTCAGTTGCGTTTAGAAAACTTTGCAACCACGGGCTACCAGTTACAGTTAAGTTAACTGACGTTTGAGTCGGTATCCATCGGCCACCTATCGAGCTCCGATCCAAAAGACGACCATCCCCAAAAGCATACAGCTCAGCCACTGCGCCGTCTAGCCATGTAGTAACCCGCGGCTCATCCACATTCCTAAGTTCCCAAACCACTCTACTGGGCGTATGAGTCACGGTGCCTCTTAGGTGCATGAAAGGCCATGATCTCGCATATATAGATGCAAATTCTTCTTCGGTAAAAAAACCTTCTTCGGTAAAGTGGAAGGTTGCCATACGGACAGTGTATCCACGCAACTGAGCTTCAACTAATAATTGAATCAATTCGTCAGACTCTGAGCTAATTATAGACCTTCCTACAGCAGAAAGTTGTGCCAATAACTCATCGGGGCAAATAGGCTCGGTTTCAAGCAAAAACATATCAGTATTTAAATCAGCTTCAACGCCGCCTGCATATACTAGAGTTGATGACAAGAGCATAACAAAGACTAACAAAAACGCAAAAAACTTCTTAAACATAATAATTCATCTCCCTCAAATTATATTAAAAAACATATCAAAATGTCAATATTTATTTACAAGAAAGGGCTGATACAAGCAAATAAATCACTTATAACAACCCCAACACACAATCTCAACCATAAGGCTAGCCCCCTCACTTACCGCAAAAATCATAATTTAACAAATTGTGACGTCACACACTTATTGCAGCACATGCCCCCCCCCTATTTGTCAAGCATTATTTTCCAAGATTATGAAAAAATTTTATTTTATGACAAAAAAATCATCCGCAAAAAGAGCATGTTGCGCTATGCTCCTTGATATGTTATCATATACGCAAATTTACGGAGGCAAAAGCGGGTTATGCGGACGGAACTTAAAATTGCAGATGATAACAGCATTAAAGAAGCCGCTGAAATAATAAAAAGCGGCAGGCTTGTGGCGTTTCCAACGGAGACTGTTTATGGTCTTGGGGCGAATGCGCTTGACGAGACGGCGGCGCGTAAAATTTTTGAAGCAAAAGGCCGACCATCTGACAATCCTCTTATTGTGCACGTTTCAGACGCTAAAATGCTGTCGGATATCGTACAAAAAGCGCCGGAAACAGCTTATAAGCTAATTGAAAAATTTTGGCCCGGGCCTCTTACTATAATATTTAAAAAAAAGCCTATAATTCCCGATTTTGTCAGCGGAGGTCTTGACACCTTAGGTGTTAGAATGCCGGATAATGATCTCGCAATCCGACTTATAAAAGAGGCTGAAACCCCAATCGCCGCGCCGTCTGCTAATATAAGCGGCAAACCAAGCCCAACGTCCGCACGTCATGTAATGGCAGATTTAAACGGCAAAATTGACATGATTTTAGATGGCGGCAAAACAACGGTCGGGCTTGAGTCAACTATAATAGATTTAAGCGCAGAACACGCAACACTTCTAAGACCGGGTGCGATAACCGCTGAAATGATTGAGGAAGCTATCGGCTCGATTTTAATTTCGACAGAGCTTTTAAAATCAGATGATATACCAAAAGCTCCGGGCATGAAATATAAACACTATGCACCAAAGGCTAAATTATCTATTGTTAAAAGTAGCGATGTGAGCAAAGTCATAGATTTTATCATTTGCCAAAAATCAGCAGTTATTGCGCCTAAAGCGCATTTGAATCAATATGAAACAGCAGGATTAAAATCATATGAGCTCAACGCGGAAAATCTTTTTGATATTTTACGAAAAATAGACGATGATAAAATCGAAGAAGCATATGTGCATTACATTGAGGAAACAGGCATCGGACTGGCGATCATGAACCGCCTTAAAAAAGCCGCCGATAATAGCATTATTGATCTTGATTAAGAAGGGGCAAGAAAATGCTCAAAAAGCTTTACCCAAAAGAATATCATCCTTCGGCTTTAGACGTTGATTACGACAAATTGTACGATTGCGGCATACGAAATATTATTTTTGACATTGACAACACTCTCGTAACATATGACGTTCTGACCCCGACGAAAGAAATTTCAAACTTGTTTAAACGGGTGAAAGATTGCGGCTTTTCAGCATGTATTTTATCAAACAACAGCGAAAAGCGCGTCGGTGATTTTTGCAAACCGCTTGGCGTTAGATTTATACACAGGGCCGGCAAGCCGGGTATAAAAGGCGCGGTAAAAGCGCTCAAATTATTAGGCGCAGAGCCCGGAAACACCGCGATAATCGGAGATCAAATTTTTACTGATACTTGGTGCGGCAATAGACTTGGGCTTTACACAATTTTAGTCGAGCCTGTCTCAAGAGAGCGGGACGAGCTTATTACAAAAGTTAAGCGCGGATTGGAAGCTTTTGTTGTTAAGCGTTATTTAAGGAGCATTACAAAATGAACGAAATTAACGGCAAAACAGATATATATGCGCTAATCGGCAATCCAATAGGCCATTCGCTGTCGCCGTTTATTCATAATTATTTTGCAAAGCATACAAAAAACAATACGGCTTATGTCGCGTTTAACGTTGAAAATGACAATCTTAAAGACGCGATTAAAGGCGCGCAAAGTCTCGGGATTAAAGGCCTTAACGTGACGATGCCATATAAGCAAGATATAATGCCGCTTTTATATGAAATTGACGAAAGCGCAGTGCGAATAAACGCGGTAAACACTTTGAAATATACTCCAAACGGATATATTGGATATAATACTGATTTATTCGGTTTTTCTAAAGCGCTTGAAAAACATAAAGCGGACGTAAGCGGCAAGCGCGTTATATTGCTTGGCGCAGGAGGCGCAGCGGCTTCGGCGGCGTTTGTCATGGCGGAAAAAAAAGCATCTGAAATAATAATTGTAAATAAAACGCTGTCAAACGCAAATAAACTTGCTAATCTTTTAAAAAAGTACTATAATATATCAATACGATGCCAAACGTATGAGGATTTTAAAAAAGAAGAAGCTTTTATGATCGTCCAAACGACATCAGTCGGTTTTTCCTCGCTTAAAGAAATATCCCCCGTTTCGGACATTTGTTTATTTGAAAACATTAAATTCGCATTCGACTTAATTTATGCCCCTTTAGAAACTGTGTTTTTAAAAATGGCGAAAAGTTCAGGCTGCAAACCGATAAATGGCATTGATACTCTAATTTATCAAGCGGCTAAAGCATATGAAATTTGGACAGATTGTAAAATAGATTCCGAATGTATTAACTATCTATCAAAAACTATAAAAGGGGGATTTTTATAATGAGCGCTCAATACGTTCCTGTGATGAAAAACTACATGGAGGATATAGTGGACGACTTAACAATGCCGATTTTAGACTCCATGGACGCGTGCGCATGTGAACGCTGTGTTTTTGACATTAAAGCAATTACCCTTAACGCGCTTCCGGCAAAATATATCGTCACAAAAAAGGGCAAGTTTTACACAAAGCTTGAATCTCTTCAAAACCAATTTGAAGTTGATACGATAGCTGCAATTGCAAAAGCAGTGGCGATTGTTTCAAAATTCCCGCGTCACGAAGATGAATAATATTTCGCTCATAGGCTTTATGGGCTCAGGCAAAACTACAATCGGAAAACGTATATCAGAAATTAAGAATTTGGCCTTTTATGATATAGACGCGATGATTGTAGATGAGGCACAAAAAAGCATAGCAGATATTTTTGATGAGTTTGGTGAAGCGCATTTTCGCTTACTTGAAACGAACATGATTAAGTCGCTTAAAAGCGTTAAAAATGCTGTCATATCATGCGGCGGCGGCGCAGCTCTTTTTGATGAGAACATTCGCATTTTGCGCGAAATTAGCACCGTCGTATATTTGCAAGCCTCGGTCGACAAAATATTAGCGAATCTTGAAAGCCTTGAAAATGAAGACACCCGTCCGCTACTTTTGGGCAGCGAACCAAAAGCAAAAGTTGAAAGGATTCTTAAAATCCGCAAGCCTATTTATATGAAAAGTTGTCATATATCAGTGGACGTTACAAAGTTTAATGTAGATGAGGCGGCCTTAAAGCTTTTAGGGCTTTTAGAACGTTTATAGGAGGTCGAAAGTTATAAAAATCAAAATAATTAACGGCCCGAATTTAAATTTTTTAGGTATTCGTGAGCCTGAAATATATGGCAGCTTAACACTTGATGATGTAAATAAACTAATTTCTGATGAGCTTGATGGTTTTAACATTGAGTTTGTGCAGTCTAATAGCGAAGGCAAAATAATTGACTTTTTACAAGAATGCCATATTGACAATATAGAAGGTGTAATTTTAAACCCTGCGGCATATACGCATTACAGCTACGCGATTCGCGATACAGTCGCGGCAATTAACATTCCGGTTGTTGAAGTGCATTTAACAAACACTTCAAATCGGGAAGATTTCAGGGGAAAATCAGTAATAGCCGCCGCTTGCTCCGGCCAAATCAAAGGATTTTCATGGTATTCTTATGTTTTGGCGGCGCTGGCGCTTAAAAATATAAATTTAGAAAAAGGGGATAAAACAGTATGATTTCAGCAGGCGATTTTAAAAATGGGCTGACGATAGAATTTGAGGGGGAGCTTTATATAATTCTCGATTTTCAGCATGTTAAGCCGGGAAAAGGTGCAGCTTTTGTGCGCTCTAAAATAAAAAATCTTGTAACAGGCTCAACGCTTGAGCGGACGTTCAGGCCGACTGAAAAAATGTCCAGAGCTCATATCGACAGGCTTGATTTCCAATATCTTTACAACGATGGCGATCTTTATCATTTTATGGATACTGATTCATTTGAGCAAACTGCTTTAAATGAATCTGACATTGGAGACGCGCTTAAATTTGTAAAAGAAAACGATATGGTAAAAGTTTTATCTCATAATGGTAAAATTTTCGGCATCGAGCCGCCGACAATCGCTGAGCTTAGAGTTGTTGATACTGACCCGGGTTTTAAAGGCGACACGGCAACAGGGGCAATCAAGCCTGCTAAGCTCGAAACAGGCGCATCTGTAAACGTGCCTCTTTTCATAAATATTGATGATATAATTAAAGTTGATACAAGAACAGCCGAATATGCAGGACGTGTCTAGTTTTTAAGGCGCACTATAAAATTTTTATTTCAGTTTTATTACAGTTAATCTCAAAAAGAATTATTAACGCTTCGCGGGGCAATATAATCTTGTATCAAAAATATTCTATTAAAAAAAATAGAAAGTTTAAAGATACTAACACACAGAAAATAAAAGCGCATGTAGTAAAATGTAACGTTTCAAAACCCCTTTGCGAAAGTAATTTTTTGCAAAGGGGTTTTGGTATTTTGGTATATTGAAAAAACTGTCAGTTCGTGTTATAATTTTAAAAAATTCGAACGGAGACAGATACATTTGAAAAATACTCATAGACCCGCGCCAAAACGGCAGTATACACCCGAATCGGATGATGGAATGACTTTAATCGGCAGAAACGCGGTTTTAGAAGCGCTAAACAGCGATAAAAACATTGACAGAATCTATATAAAATCAGGTGAAAACGAAGGAACGCTCCGAGTTATAATTGCTAAAGCAAAAGAGCGTAATATCGTTATAAAGGAAATCGCAAAAAACAGATTGGACGAAATGACCGGGAACGCGAACCATCAAGGCGTAATCGCGTCATGCCCTTTTGTGCCGTATGCTACAATTGATGATATGTTTGAAAAGGCAAGCGCTAAAAACGAACAGCCTTTCTTGATAATACTTGACGAAATTAAAGACCCGCATAATTTAGGCGCAGTAATCAGAACTGCAGATGCAGCAGGCGCGCATGGCGTCATAATCCCTGCCCGGCGTGCGGTTGGACTTACTGCTGCTGTCGGCAAAACATCAGCCGGGGCGGCAAACCATGTTCTTGTCGCAAAAGTGACTAATATCGCCGCAATGATTGATGATCTTAAGAAAAGGGGCGTTTGGATAGCTTGCGCTGATATGTCGGGCGAAAGTATTTATAAAGCTGACTTAAACGGAAGTATTGCGCTTGTAATCGGCAGTGAAGGCGAAGGCGTCGGACGGCTTGTAAAAGAACGCTGTGATTTTGCTGTTTCACTTCCTATGAAAGGTGAACTTAATTCTCTTAACGCCTCTGTTGCTGCGGGTGTTTTAATGTACGAGGTTGTAAGAGCCAGGATGATTAAATGATAGAATCCGAAAAATACTCAAGCTTAACAGATGAACAGATAATCGAATTAACGAAAAAAGGCGATAAATTCGCGCTTGACTTTTTGCTTGACAGGCATAAAAAGCTTGTAAGGCAAAAGGCAAGGGCTTATTTTATAATGGGCGCAGACGGTGATGACATAATTCAAGAGGGCATGATTGGCCTTTATAAAGCAGTTAATGACTACGATGACGGAAAAAAAGTGCCGTTTATTTCGTTTGCGTCGCTTTGTATAGAAAGGCAAATATTAACAGCGATAAAAACGGCGGCAAGGCAAAAGCATTCGCCCCTTAATTCATATGTTTCACTTAGCGCAGACGGTTTTGATACCGAAAGCGAGATATTTTCATTAGCAGGAAAACACTCTGAAAGCCCTGAAGAAATGATCATCAGCCGTGAAACTACAAAAATAATTGAGTCTAAAATCGAAAAATCATTAAGCAAAATGGAGAGAAACGTTCTTTCGCTATATTTAAACGGCGCCAGCTATGAAGAAATTGCCGCTTCGCTTGGCAAAGGTGAAAAGGCAGTCGACAACGCGATTCAAAGAGCAAGGAAGAAAATGGGAGATATTGCCCTAACCTTCTAACAAAAACACAAATTCTCAATAAAAATCGTAAATTTCTACTTAAAATTGCAAAAAAAGTATTGCAATTTTTTTTACATTCTGATATTATACTATTTTAGTCCAATTTATCTAATATTTCACAGATGGGAGCGAAAAGTATGAGTAAAATCGTAGTAATCGGAGTGAACCACGCAGGAACGGCAGCAATCAACACAATACTTGACAACTATAGCGGCAATGAGGTCGTAGCTTTTGACGCAAACGACAACATCAGCTATCTTGGCTGCGGCACGGCCCTTTATGTTGGCAGGCAAATTGCAGAAACGGATTGTCTCTTCTATTCATCAAAGCACGCGCTTGAGAAAAAAGGTGCAAAAATCCACATGAAAACAATAGTTAAAAATGTTGACTTTGACAAAAAAATCGTGACGGCCGAAACTAATGACGGACAATCTATTGAAGAGCCTTACGATAAACTCATTCTCGCAACCGGGTCGCGCCCTGTTGCTCCTTCAATCGTTGGCGCAGACCTCAAAGGCGTACACTTTGTGAAATTATACCAAGACGGACAAAATATTGATGATGATTTAAATTGCTCGGATGTTAAAAAAGTCGCAACTATCGGCGCGGGATATATTGGCGTTGAAATCGCGGAAGCGGTTCAAAGAAGAGGCAAGGGCTCAATGCTTTTTGAGAAACAAGATTCTTGCCTAAGCGGATATTATGATAAGGACTTTGCTAAGGGCATGGATAAAGTTCTTGAGAAAAACGGCATAGAGCTCCACTACGGTGAAGTCTTAAAAGAAATTAAATCAAAGGACGGCAAGCGCGTTACATCAATCGTAACCGACAAAGGTGAATACGAAGTCGACATGGTAATTATGTCGATAGGTTTTTCGCCTAAAAACGAAGTCGCAAACGGACAGCTTGAAACATTTGCAAACGGCGCGTTTTTAGTCAATGTGAATCAACAGACTTCTAAACCTGATGTTTACGCAATCGGTGACTGTGCCACGGTTCTTAACAACGCTACAGGTAAATCTGATTACATCGCACTTGCGACAAACGCTGTCAGAAGCGGTATCGTCGCGGGGCATAACGTGTGCGGCACAGCTCTTGAATCCGCAGGCGTTCAAGGCTCTAACGGTATTATGATTTATGATTATAAAATGTTCAGCACCGGTTTATCGTTTGAAAGAGCTAAAAAAGAAGGCTTTGATCCTGATATTGTTGACTTTGAAGATACGCAAAAGTTTGCGTTTATGACCGACCCGGACGCAGATGACATGGTTAAGCTTCGCATCATTTACGACAAAACAAGCAGAAGGATTATCGGCGCGCAAATAGCTTCTTACGTTGATGTGTCAATGGCTCTACATATGTTCAGCTTAGCAATTGCAAAAAATATGACAATTAACGAGCTGCCGCTTTTAGATATTTTCTTTATGCCTCACTTTAACCAAGCATTTAATTATATCACAATGGCCGGTTTAACAGCGAAGTAAAGTAAAAAAATAGCCCTGCCTTCGGCGGGGCTATTTTTTATGAAAAAAACTCTTAAAAAAATTACCAAAAATGTCGATAATATATTAAAGCTGTGTTATAATATATTTAACTGTACCCAAAAATAAAATCGGGGGATTAACCTATGAAAAAATTCATTGCCAAAATTATGGCATTTGTTATGCTGATTACGGCGCTGCCGCTTACTCCATTTGGGGAAATACATACCGCTTATGCAAACGTGCCTGCATTTAACGTAATACCCGGGCACTCTCTTGAAAGGAGCTCGCAAGTCGGCGTTCCGACTCCTGTGCCTCGCGCAGGCGAACCCTTGCCAATTGCCGGGAGGGCGCTTTTGCAGTGGCCGCTTAATACTCTTAACGACTATACTTTGACCTACTCTTTAGATGCGGGATATAGTATTGAGCTGCACCTTGAAGCGACAACGGTTGAAGGCGCTCCTGCTTATCATGTAACTTATAGAGTAATACACGTCGCATCAGGCAACTATGTTACAGGCCCGTTTCAGGTTTGGAGCTTTACTGAGGGCGGAGTTGGCGGCTTTGTCAGCCCTGATCCTCCCGGCGTGCCTTATCTTCACTATGATATAAATGATCCCGATTTAAGAACTCCGTCTTTAAATCATCCTCTTACCCCTGCAAATTTTGATGGCCCTGTTTTTACAATACAACAAAATCAAGGCTTTACTTTTATGTTTAGAAACCATGAAGTGAGCTTCTTTTGGGCGCCCGGCAACTTGTTCCACTACTCTATCGGCGACGCGACAAGCGGCGGCCTGCCGGCGCTCAGAACGGGTGTAATTCATGAGTTTTCGCTTGTCTCAGGCGCAGGAACGCCAACACAAAGACGTGTTCTTTCAGGACTTGACATTACAACACAACCAACAGCGTGGGCGGATACAGTAGGAACAGGCGGTCAGCGTGTTGATATAGCTCATATTATTGACTATGCTTTGGAGGGCGTTGCAGTTCAGCCCGGTATTGAAGTTAATATACGACGCCCTTCGTTTTTAAGGTCAACAGGTGTATCACACGAGTTAACAGCATTACCTGCCGGCGTAAACTTTGACAACGTTCGCGTAAATGTAACTTTATCTGACCCTCATCCGTCAATAGGAACGGTTTCTATGACGATTGACAATCTGTTTAACACTGCACCAAATGTCTTAACATTAACACCCGGAATTGCGCGTGACCCTGTGGGCGCCCCCACTTTTAACGCCGCAGGTGAAATGCTTATCGACCTTTTTAACGCGCCCGGACAAGAAATTATCCAACCAAGCTTTATGTACAGAACTTCATCCGCAATGGTAGTTGGTATGCCGCCGGAGAATTCTTTGATTTCTACTGCGCAAGGCGGAAATCAAATACCGGGTGTTCATACGTTTATAGGATTTGAATTTACCGACGACAGAGATGGAACGCCGCTTATAAGAGTTACTCCGTTTCCGGGTATGAGCGGCCTTTACAGACTGTTCCAAGATTTGCATTTTGGCGGATCGGCTATGGAAGAAGCTCAAACAGTTTCTGCGCCGAATTCGGGAACATTTACGTTTTCAGTGCCGCAGGCCGCGCAAGGCAGACCTTTTTTCCAAATAGGCTTTTCACCGACTGATGTATGGCCGTTCGGGCTGCATCCCTCCACGCCCGCCACGCGCGCAGGTGGTTTTTGGTCACAAAGAGTAAGGAGCGCGGATTGGGAGCACAGAATAGGCTCGCCTATGCTTTTTGAGATTGACAGAGATAATGTTGTACTTCAATCTGTCGGCACTCCGCCGACTGCGCCAAGCGCAATGCTTAACCTCCCTGTAAGTTGGGATATCGGTAGAAGAGATACTATCCTACATCTAATAGATAGCAATTCGCCGGATTATGAATATCATTTAAGATATGAGCTTCAATGGTCTGATTTAATAGAAATGCCTCCGGCTCATATGCTTGAAACAATTAACATTACAGTCAGAAGAGTTACGGGAACTACTTACGACATAGAAGTTGAGTTGGAAGGTACAGATTTTATTCCACCAATGACGTTTATCCTGTCTCCGCAAGTTCTTCCCGCAACCGGCGCTTTGCATTATATAATTAATCATCGCTTCACAGGGCCCGGCCCTATAGAGCTTTTGGATGTTCCCGCGCTTCGCAGGGAATATTGGGATGCGGGCAATTACGGAGCAAATCCACCGCCTGTAATGCTCTACTATCCGAGCGTACTCTTCTTTCAAATGGTTCTGACAGGCAGCGGATATGATCCATCTAATCTTGAAGATGTAACGCGACCTTCTCTGCCTGAACAGCTTACGCTAAGCGCACTTGACGAAGCGGCTGTGCCTCCTCTTGAAAACCTTAGGGCGTTTGACCCGATTACGACAAATGAAGATGCTGATGCTGTGCCTCCGACTGTAGATGAGGTTTCTTTCAGAGCGGCTTGGTCTATTAACGGGCCGAGGCTTTCAGAATTTGTGCGCCTTTCAAGTCTTATAAATCCTTTATTTGCCGGGCTTGATGCAAATGGCGTTCGGCAATACTTTGACCCTTCCGACCCCGGATTTGACCCGCTTGACCCTGATTTCGGATTTCCGAATCTTGAAGTTGAAATGAACGTCTATATTTCACAAAGAGAGGCTTTAATTACCGACTTTGCGACAGATTTATCTCTTGCCCAAAGGTTAGCCGAATCGACTTTGTTTGAAGTTCCGTCAGGAGCGCCTGTAAATGCACAAGGATACCCTGCAGAATTTGTGTTTTCGGATATTAACAATAAGCTGCCAATGACATCTAATTATACAATCGGCGACGCGCGTGATGAGCTCAGACGCGGCGAAGTCGTTCGTATCAACTTACCTTTGGCGCATATTGATCTTATACGTTTATTTGAAGGCAACCCTCTTACTCTGTCAGATTTTAATTTCTTATTTGATGGGATGGATAAAAATCAACAATATTTTATCGCCGTTGACCTTGTTGTCAGAGACAGACATGTTGACCCAATTATCGGGCCTCTCGGCGGAGATTCAATCGTTGGCGTTGCTCCGATTACGACAGCGGGAGACCCTGATGTTCCCGGACCGGGAGATATGACGCCGCCCGCGCCTGTAATTGTTGAACCTGTCGAAGGCGGCTCAACCTGGGCTGAAATCAGATGGGAAAGGCATGAATATGACGAAACTACGGAAGCTTTTGAATATCAAATAATCCGACTTAGAAACACGCAAATGACAGGTTCTCCATCGGGTTACTTTGAAGATATTTTTGCGACGCTTCCTGTTAACACTAACCCCGACGTTCTTAATAGAATAGGCTGGCAGACGAATTTGACACAGCCGCCGCTTCCTGTAAATGTTAACAACAGGCTGCTGCATTTTGATGAATCTCCGTGGGCTTTTAGGACGCTTTCAACTGACGAAGCGGAAAATAATTGGATTTACGATGGCTCTGACGCGTCTTACCATATTTTCAGAGATAACTCAATACGTCCGAACCAGCTTTATTTCTACTATGTAAGAACACGCAGAGTTTTGCTTGATGATAACGGTGATCCGACAGGTGATGTAAGTTACTCGACTTGGGCGCGTGCAACTTATACAAGCACTCCGGTTGACGCTCCGAGGGACTTGCGTCTTGCATTCGTTGAATACGACCGCTTGCCGAATAGCCGACCTTATGACAGGCGAAATGAAGTTATAATCGCGTTTGAAGCAGCTGCTGATTTAGCCGCAGGCGACAGATTGTTTTATTCGATTCGTGAAGGTGACGGGCCTTGGTCTGATGATTTTGAATTTGTCGTATCGAGGACTCCTTTTACCAGTCAGCAAATAATGCCTCCGCCTCTTAACGTTGATGAAGATGGTTTCACGACGTTTATGTACAGAATTTCGGGCCTCTCTCCGGGTCGCGATTATTCAATCAGAGTTCGCGCACAAGATGCAACAGGCTCTATGTCGTTATACACAAACATTTTGCTGTTCAGAACAAACATGGATCAGGACGATTTTGACGACGAGCGCAGAGTCACAGACTGGACATATCGTCTGCATTATGAACTTGACAAATTAGCAAGACAGCCTATGTATGTTTTGCAAGATTCAAGTTCTGTATTTGCACTTTGGTATCGCCCTTCAATGTTTGACGGGCTTATGAGAAGTTCACCGAATGTAACAATTAACCTTCCATCCGGCAGCGGCACAACGAGCATTTTCTATATACCTCAAACGATACTGCATCAAGCAAACAGAGCGGAGCGAGGATTTAGAATTACGCGCGGGAATCTTGAGGTAACCATACCGGCGCGAGCGATTAGCACGCCTGATAACGACATAATACGCGAAATGGACAGGCGAGTTAGAAATCGTGATATCGCGGATTATTATGTGAGGATCCAAATAACCTGGAACGATGCGATTAACGCGCCTATGGGCATTAATCATACTGTAAATGTTTCATTCGCGGGCGTTGGAAGCTCTATGACAACAGCGGCGCTTGAAACGCAGTTTAATTCGATAATGTTACAGGCTATTGCAAGCGCGAAAGAAAATAACAGCATCCGCGAAGAACTTAGAGATAAAATAAGAAACCGTGTTATTCCTGAAGAAATTATACATTTTATAAATCGCATAGTGCAAGATGTTCAAAACGGTGTGTCAGTTGACTTAAATAGACGTGTTATTGATACGCGCACGAACCCTGCTTCACTTCAAAGTGTTGACCGCCCGCTGTTTATATCAGCGCAAAATGTCGCAAATAACATGGCGGCGAACGCGTTCTTTTATGAAGTTGGCGGCGTAGGCGTAACAGGTTGGAGGCCGAGAGGCACAATGCGAATCGGAAGCGGAAGCGGCGTACAATCAACAGCCACAGGTCTTTATGGATTTGATATACGCGAAGTTGTTCTGCCCAATATCGGCGAGATCGAAAACGCACCGGTAGCAACGGGCATCGTTGCAAGATTCGGTCTTGATTCAATTTTCGGAAGCGGCTCTGCGTTTGATATGAACCGCAGCGTTTCAAAAGACCAAGTCGTTAACTCTGTTGCGCTTGTATTAGGTATGCAAAGGGGCGGCAACGGTTATGACTTCCTAAGAGGACGTGGTTACAGCATAAGTTCGCGAAACGGCGGAGCTAATATTTCAACTCAGGAAGCAATCCACATTACTATGATGCTTTATGAAGTAAGATCAGGAGTTAGAGTTTCTGCCGTACAAATCAGAAACCATGCCGCAACTGCTAACATTCAAGGCATAGATACCAATTTCATGCAAAGCATACGCGCCGCATTTGAGCTTGGCATTTATACAAACCGCGAAATGCGCCCGAATAATCCAATAACGGTCGGAGAATTTTTGCAGATGCTTACTAATATAGACTCTATTATAAGGCTCTAGGAGGCTTAGACAGATGAAAAAAATGTTCAAAAAACTAATTATACTCATACTGACAACGGCGTTTGTCTTGCCACTTATGCCTGCTGTAACAGCGTATGCAGACCCTCAGTTCCCAATCGGAACGGGCACACATAACGGAAATTTTCGCATACTGCCTTCCCCTGCGGATACTATAAGCTTTGACCCAACGTATAACTTATCGTTCAGTTGGAACGATCATCCGTCGCAAAACAGAAACCACGCTGATCATCCGGCTAACCACGAAGTGATTTGGCATATTCACTACAGACGCGATACGCTTGCGACAAGCGCAGCTGACCCATGGATTGTTGCTCCTGATAACCCTTCGGGCATTTTTGACCAGATCCCTTTTGGGGTAACGCTTGAGCCGGGAAGTATTTACGCTTTCAGAGTTGACGGACGACATTATAACCTAAATCCTGCTTGGCCCGCTGCCGGCCAACCGCAGTTTATCTCAACACCTTGGGCAGTCGGCGAACAAGCGCTGTTTTTAACCGATATACGAGTTGAAGCCGAAGGACGCGGAAACCAACTTACAGTTACTTGGGATAACCCGAGACTTAATGGTCAGGATATTTTTACCGGATATACAATTTACTTGGTCAGAAGATCGCCCGGAACGGCAGTTTCTAACCCGGCTATTATTTATATGCAGCCGAGCAGCACCCAATTTGTCGCAATGGACAACCCAAATCTTGAGCATTTAGCCGGAAACAGACTAAGATTTACAATTGATGACCCTGTTCATAATATTGAGCCGTTTTATCTTTACGACATAGCTGTGATGCCGATGGTCGGCACTGTTCCGCTTCGCGGCGACAGAGACCAGGCAGGCATTTCCACAATACAATTCGGCGGCACAAACTTCCCTATTGTATATCCATCAAGCCCTAGAGGTGCGCTTGGCCATGCCCGTCCGTATTTTGTCGGCGGCGTAGCTGTTGAGTTTCCTTTGACTGTTACAGACCTTATGGACGGACATATACGCCTTGAATGGGGTAACCCAACGGGAATCATAGACGAAATTCGTATTTATGAAAGAGTTCCCGGAGGAATCGGAACTCGAGTTGTTACGCTTCATGGCGCAAATGTGCAAAATAATTTCTACATTCTCCCAAGACCGGATTCGCCTAGGGAATACCAAATCGTAATTATAATGCGAGACGGCGCTATTTTAACGCCTATTGAGTCTGAATGGGAGCCGTTTAACCCCGCAGCTGTTGACTTTTTGCCTTATAGACCAAACATAATCCACAGCGCGACAAGCCCCACATTTAACACTAACCCTCTTTCTATCGACTTTGAATGGTTAGCGTTTACACGCCGTCCGCTCAATGAAGTGGAAGAAGCCGCTTCTGTTGGCGGTTGGTTTGTTGATCCTAACGTCGAGTTTGACATTTGGATTACTGATGATTTTAGCCTTTTGCATAATCCGGGCGTTTTACCGATAATTCCTACGATAGGCCCTAATTTGCTTACCGTGCCGGGAACGACAATCCCGTTTACCTATTCATTAAGCGGCAATGACATTATGATTACAGAGTTTGCTTCTCAAAACGCAAACGGTGAAATTGTTGTGCGTCCGCTTGAAGATAATACTGTTTATTTCATACGAATCGAAGCGCGGATGGCGGATGATCTGTCAAAGGTTTCGCCTTCAAGTTATGGAACGCTTTACATTCCGCCGATCGACGGCGTTAGCGCTGTACCGGTAATGCTGACAAGTCCACCACTTAGGGTTTTAGGCGAACTGACGACTTCCGAAAGCATAACAATTGAATGGGACGCAAGATGGTTTGAAATTTATGATCCTGATACTCGCACTTGGCATTCAGAAGCTTGGCTTTTAAATGGTGATCTTCATTTCGCTAATCAGCCGGGCGCAACGCGGATTCTGCCTGTTGACCGCGCCGCATTAACCGACCCGGGATTCCCAACTAATGGAATCAACCAAATTATAACATCTATCGGGCCAACTTTGGCAGCAAGCCATGCAGTACGTCATATGGAGCTTAGGCCGGACATGGACTATGTTCTTCATACAGCGCAGTATAGCTTAGTTGCAAATAACAATTATCCGGGCTCTAACGACCCATTTATGGCATATATCTATCATATAATAGGCCGGGAAGCGAACCGTCCGATAAACGAATGGGTTCCGCCTGATGTTTGGACCGCGCCAATAGATTCGGAAGGGACGTTCCCAAGCTTTAGATATACTGTGACAACACAGCAGAACCCATCGGGGAACCTCGTTGAAAACATGCCTTACTTGATTTTCCTTCGACCTGTTTTACGACCTGGTGTGAACGCACTCCATTCGTATTTCCCTGCGTTTGTTTCCGAAACAACACTTATGCACGATAGAGATTTAGTTATAACTCCAACCGTTCCGGTTCTTGAGGACGCGGGACGCGCACCTATGATTGCATCGCTTGAAGGGCCGAACCTTAACATTCAAGCGACTGATACGACTATAACCGTTCGTTGGGCGGGAAGCTTCGACATGACTTATGTTTTAAGGCATGGCAGGCTTCAAGCGGATTTTCCGACCGGAGGATACCCGGCAATTGAAATTGATCCTCGAGATCCTCCGGAAGGATTCACAATAATGACCGACCCTCATACGAATGTAATGTATTTTTACTACACTTTGAGCGGTCTGTTCCCAGAAACTGATTATTTCATTTGGATTCGAGCTGAAGCTGACGGCGCACCGCCTTCAGCATGGTCCAATCCGCTTTTGCTCAGAACGCGCGAAATGGAAATTCCTCCTATCCCACAGGGACTTGGCATAGCGTCTGCGGAAAGCGTGCGCACATTTAATGAGGAATCGGGCACGACTTTAATACCGATTGGCCCTGATCATATAATTTTAGAGTGGATGATTAACGCAAATGACCCCGGTCCGAGAGCGTCTGATTATGAAGCGGCGGGCGGAGAAGCATCATTTCTTGATAATCCGCGTATACCTTCAACATATATGGCTATTTTCCGTGAGCTTCTGCCTTTTACAGAATATTACGCGAGAATTAGAACAGTTGCAACGCTGACAAGGGACGGCGCGGATGGAACTACTTTGACGCACAGCTACGTTTTACAGATTTCGCTTACCGAAGATTTTGTTGACGCAATCGAAATTACAATCCCGCCGCTTGTGGAAATTACTGCGGCAAATACGCATGATATACGCCGGAGAGCGTCGGACTGGTCAGAGACTATACGAATTGTATCCGGGCGGGATTCGGGGGAATTTGACGGCGACAGAAACCCTGAGCTTTACCCGTTGCCGCAAGATGATTTTGAAATAACTTACAACCACGCAACGCGGACGCTTAACTATCGTTTCCGTTCAAACAGAATCGACGCAGACGGCAATCGTGACAATAACGTTGACCAGCGTTTTATTTCAAGGCTTGTGAATAATAGGGTTTTCACATATAACCTTGATTTAACAAGCTATCAGAACTACACTATAGCAAACAGGGTAATCGAAATACCTTATTCGATAATCAGCGCGTTTAACGAACGAAGAATAAGCCTGCGCGCCAAAATGGGCGATATGTATGTTACGTTTGCGCCCGGATTTGCAATGACGCCCGAAGTAAATTCACTTCAAGACTTAGGAGCTGCAACAGTAAGAATTTCAATGGACGCAACAGGCACGCGCGTGCCAGCTCTGCCTGCAGGAAGTCTTTTCGCGGCACAACCGCAAACGCTTTCCGTACAAATTATAACCGAAAACCGAACTTTTGAGCTTTCAAGCCTGGCAAGGCCTGTGACCGTTAACATGCAAATTAACAGCTCTCTTGCAACGCCTAACAGGCAAATCGGCGGGTTTATAGCAGGAGAATCTGCTCTTGCATGGGAGAATGCGGGCGGTAATTATAACGCGCAGGATGGTCTTGTGACGTTTAATACAACTCGAATTGCAAGCTTTTCAGCCATTGCGGCGAATGCTCCGCAAGTGCATGGCGGACAAGCGGGAGGCGCGACAGGCGCACAGAATGCGGCTATGAATATTGTAAACTCACGAGTAACGATAACAGATATGCCGTCGATTAATATGAATGCTAACATTAACGCGAACCAATTTAACAGAATAATCGAAGCAGTTGTTTCAAACAGAACGAGTGTCACGATTAATGAACCGCTAACAACTGCACAGCATCAAAGTCTCGGAAGATCGGGAATGTTGGTAAGCGGCACAAACGTAACGCGAGAAGTGGGCATAGCGTCACTCGTAAGGCTTTACGAGGTGCAAACGCGAACAGCTGTCAGAAATTTCCCAACAGAACAAACAACAGCTTTCCCTGACATATTAACTGCAACAGCCGCCCACAGGCAAGCGTTGTTAAAAGCTGAACATTTGGGATTTTTCAATACAGCGACAGTAAACTCAAGCGGACAGCTTACGTTTGGAGAGTTTTTCAGGATTCTTAGTTATGTAATCGAGGATTCGATGTAGATTTATAAACTCATAAAATATTTAGAACAGCTCTGCACAAATCGCAGGGCTGTTTTTTATATTATAAATGAATCAGCATCTCAAAAGTTTTAATTGTGTCAATCAAAATTTAATGCTATAATATAGAAATCAAACTAAATGGGGGAATTTTAAATGCGCAGAAGTGAATATCAAATTAAAGAAAATGAACAAATAATCGGGTTGCTTGATGAGTGCAAAATTATGAGGGTTGCGATGATTGATAAAGATATTCCTTATATTGTGCCTATTAATTATGCTTACGAGCTTAAAGATAATGTTTTGTCAATGTATTTTCACTGCGCGACTGAAGGACGCAAGATTGATATTTTGAAAAAAAACAATAACACTTGTTTTGAACTCGACGGACGGTTTGAACTTGTTTTTGGTGAAACAGCGTGCGCGACTTCTTGCAAGTATGCAAGTATAATCGGAAGCGGTAAGGCCGAGTTTATTAACGATATAGAAGGTAAAAACACCGCGCTATCATTAATTATGAAGCAGCAAACCGGGCAGGAGATTAAAGATTTCCCTGATGCGGCGCTTGCGAAAACTGCTGTTATAGTCATCCGATCAACAGATTTCGCAGGAAAAGCACGCTAAAGCAGCTAAAACTCTCTTAGGGGGCAAATATTTAATGAATAATTCACCGGTGTCAGAAAAACTTAGAGCGCTTTTCCCATACTTTCTTTTGGCTATAGCAGTTATAATCGCTTACAGGATTATAAGTGAGCTAGCTTTTTTCATGGGGATAGTCGGAAGCTTATGGGGCATTATTACCCCATTTTTCTATGGGTTTTTGCTTGCATATGTACTTAACATCCCATACAGCTCACTTTTTAAGCTGCTTGGAAAATCTAAAAATGAGTTTGTGCTAAAGCGGCGAAAAGCGCTTAGCATCGCCGGGGTATATTTAGGGCTTATACTCGTTGTGTATTCTGTCATAAGGCTTATTGTTCCGGCTGTATACGACAGTGTTTTGATTTTTAATGCCGAGCTCCAAACTTATTTAGACAGGACGATTATGTTTTTTGACGATCTTGTCGGCATGGAGATTTTAGGCATGGAAATCACTTACGAAGGGCTTGCATCTCTATTTCAAGATGTAGTTGCAGGCTTTGATTTCAGCAACTTCGCCGGGCATGTTAACACATTTTTAACAGGAGTTGCTTCCGCTGTATTTACGAGCATTTTAGCGCTCATTTCTTCTATTTATATACTGGTTGAAAAAGATAAGTTAAAAGCATACGCTTACAGGCTAATAAGAGCGTTTTCAACGCCTTTGACGCTTGAAGCCATAATGGAGTTTTCAGGAAGGCTTAACAGAAATTTCAAGCAATACATTTACACTCAGACGATTGACGGCCTAATTTTAGGTACTATCGTAACAATTGCTCTTTACATTCTTGGATCGCCGTTTTTCTTAATACTTGGGATTATGCTCGGTATCGTTAACTATATCCCTTATTTTGGATCAATAATCGGCTCTATAATTGCCGTTTTAATTATAGCGATTACGCAGGATATCAACACGGCGCTCATTGGAGCTGTGGTGCTGTTTGTAATACAGCAGATAGATGGAAATTTTATACAGCCACGTCTTATGAGCGGCTCGTTTTCTCTTAGCCCTTTGCTTGTAATTGTAAGCATAACAATCGGCGGCGCGTTTGCCGGAATTTTGGGCATGATAGCCACGATACCTATTATAGCGGTTTTAAAAGACTTGTTTGAAGGTCTCATCGTACATCATGAATGGAAAAAACTCGAAAAAGGAGAGCGGTTTAACCATAAGTAAGGCACTATATTATATTTTTAAGCCGGCGTATGACGATAATGCTTAAAATTGTTTTAATAACATCTCCCGGCAAAAATTGCAGCATAAAAGCAGCTGTGCTTTGCAAATTCATTCCTGTAACATACATAAACCAAGGTATTCCAAACAGATATGTAATTACCCAACCTGTAAAAAACGCAATGGTGAGTGTTTTAACTGATATACCAAAGCGATCAATAATGATACCTGCAATAAACGCGCAAAGTATATAGCTTAAAATAAATCCGCCCGTTGGGCCCGCGAGTACGCCTATTCCGCCTAAAAAGTTTGAAAAAACAGGCGCCCCTGCTAAGCCTATCAATACAAAAATAATTTGACTTAAAGCGCCTCGTTTTGCGCCTAAAAGCCCGGCAGCTGTAAAAACTCCAAAATGCACAAAATTAATGGGCACAGGACCTATTGGAATTGAGACTTGGGATAAAACAGCACTAAGCGCCGCGAATAAAGCGCATAAAACGACATCTCGAATTTTAATTTTTTTCATAAATATTAACCCACCTTAAAAATACCTATTGCATTATACCATTTTCTGTGATATACTGCCAAGGACTTTAGAAATAAATACTCTGCAAACTAAGAGTGGGCGCGCGCCGACTCTTAGTTTATGCAAACTTGCATTAGTGCAAATAGGAGAAAAATATGGCAAAGGAAAACATAACCGATTTAATCAGCGAATGGATCAAGCCTAAACTTGACGAGCTTTCGCTCAGCTTATATGAGATAACATTTAAAAAAGAAGGCGCGGATAAGTTTTTGCGCATAATTATTGATAAAGAAGAAGGCGGCGTTGCAATTTCTGATTGCGAAGGAGTCAGCCGCTTCCTTGATAAAATCCTTGATGAGCATGACCCGATTGAAGAAGCTTACATTTTGGAAGTAAGCTCACCGGGTGTTGAGCGGACGCTCAAAAAAGACAGCGACTATACCCGCTTTGCAGGTGAAACGGTTGACGTTAAGCTTTATAAGGCGATAAACGGTGAAAAAGTAGTAAGAGGCAAGCTTATCGGCCTGATTGATAACCAAATTAAAATTGAATGCGATGAGGGAGAAAAATCCTTCGATAAAGATACAGTCGCTTTAGTTAAAACAGTTTTTGAATGGTAAATTAGTAGTTCATTGACTAAGGAGGAGATAAAATGGAAAACGGTGCTGAATTAATTGATGCTCTTAATCAATTAGCTAAGGAAAAAGGCATAGACAAAGAGATTATTCTCGAGGCTATCGAAACATCTTTGGTATCAGCCTGTAAGAAAAATTTCGGCCCGACACAGAATGTAAAGGTAGTGATTGATAGAGAAACAGGCGCGGTTTACGCCGCTTTACAAAAAGACGTAGTGGAAGAAATTGAGGATGAAGAAACGCAAATTTCGCTTGAAGAAGCAAAGGAAATTAGCCCTGATTACAGGGTAGGTGATATCGTTGATTTTAATGTTACTCTTAAAGATTTTGGGCGGATTTCCGCTCAAACAGCGAAACAAGTTGTCGTCCAAAAAATTAGAGAAGCTGAGAGAGAACTGCTTTTTGAAGAATATGTCTCTAAAGAAAAAGAGCTTATGACGGGCATAGTACAAAGAAAAGAGCGCAAAAATGTCATAGTTCAGCTCGGCAAAACAGATGCGGTAATGATCCCTCAGGAACAAGTTCCAAACGAGGATTATTATCCTAACCAACGGCTCAGAGTATACGTTGTGAGCGTGAAGCAAACTACAAAAGGCCCACAAATAAATATTTCACGTTCACATCCTGAAATTATTCGCTGTCTTTTCGCGCAGGAGGTTCCCGAGGTTAAAGAAGGGCTTGTGGAAATTAAATCCATCTCAAGAGAGCCGGGAAGCCGTACGAAAATTGCGGTTTTGTCAACAAGGGAACATATTGACCCTATCGGCGCATGCGTTGGCCAAAGCGGCGTTCGCGTTAACGTTGTCGTTGAAGAGTTAAACGGTGAAAAAATTGACGTTATCGCCTGGAGCCCCGACCCAAGAAAATATATTTCACAAGCGCTAAGCCCAAGCCGAGTTAGCGCCGTTTTAGTTAATGATGAGGAGCAAAGCGCAAAAGTTATCGTGCCAGATAATCAACTTTCACTTGCAATCGGACGAGAAGGACAAAACGTGCGCCTTGCAGCAAGATTAACAGGTTGGAAAATTGACATTAAAAGCGAATCTCAAGCGCAGGAAACAGATCTGTACGACCTTCTCGCAGAAGCTGATGAAAAAGAAAAAGAGCTTGGCTACAATAGATACGAAGAAGAGTTTGAAAGACAATACCAAGAAATGTACGCAAGCTTACAAACCGGAGACGAAGCAACTGAATACGAAGAAGACGAATACTATGACGATGAATATTATGACGATGAGTACTACGACGATGAGTACTATGATGAATATGACGATGAGTATTATGATGACGAAGCTTCGGGTGAACAAGTGAGACAAGAAGAAAATGTCGAATAAAGTTGAACCGCTTAGGCGTTGCGTTGGATGTATGTTGATGAAAGAAAAAAAAGGTCTTACGCGTCTTATTCGAGAAAAAAACGGTGAGTATAAAATCGACGAAACAGGCAAGATAAACGGCCGCGGCGCGTACATTTGTAATGACATAGAATGCCTTAAAAAGGCACAGAAAACAAGAGGATTTGAACGTTCATTTAAAGGAAAAATCTCCGAGAACATTTATGAACAGCTTCATGAGGTGATTAGTAAATTTGTTAACTAGAAAAACTCGCTCTATGTTAAGCCTTTCACAAAGAGCAGGAAAAATCGCGGTAGGCGAACGAAAATGTGAAATGGCATTACAAAGCGGCGATGCAGCGCTTGTTATAATAGCAAGTGACGCATCTGATAATACTAAAAAAAAGTTTGAGCAAAAAACTTTTTTCTATGAAACAAAATGCCTTGAAACGGGCACAAAGGAAGAAATAGGAAGCGCAATAGGCCGAGACGGAATTTCCGTCGTCGCATTAAAAGATCAAAAAATGGCGGATCAAATAATTATGGAAGCTATAAATACGGAGGTGGGCGGATGCCAAAAATGAGGGTGCATGAAATAGCAAAACAGTTGGGCGTCAACAGTAAGGTGCTTTTGGACAAATTGGTAGGAATGGGCATTGATGCAAAAAATCATATGAGTACTGTAGAAGAAGGGGATGCCAAAAGGGTACTTGATATGTATTCAGGCAAAAAGGCGGAAAAGCCTGCCCCTGAACAAAAGTCCGAGCCTATGGCACAGTCTATGACTGAGCGAATGGCCTCGGAAAGAGCCCAAGCGGCTGAGCTTAAAGCTATTGAAGCTGAAAAAGCAAGAAAAATAGCAGAGAAGGTCGCTAAAATTGAGGCAAAAGCTGCCGCAAAAGAAGCTGCGAAAGCAGAAGCGGCGCTTGCGCAAAAAGCTGCTGAAATGGAGGCAGCTAAACTTGAACGCGAGAAAAAAGATATGGAAGAAAAACAAAAAGCGGAAGTAGCTGCAAAAGCTGCTGCATCGGCTCCTGCTAAAGCGCCCGAAAATCGTCCACGCCCGGACGGTGACCGTCCTGAACGCCAAAGACCACCGCGCCCTGATGGCGAAAGACCTCAGCGTCCTGATGGAATGCGCCCCGAACGCCCAAGACCGCCGCGTCCTGATGGCGAAAGACCCGACCGTCCGCGCCCGCCAAGACAAGAGGGTGACAGGCCCCCATACAATCACGACAGACCTCGTCCGCCGAGACAAGACGGAAGCAGGCCGCCGTATAATCCCGACAGACCCCGTCCGCCAAGACAAGAGGGTGATAGGCCGCCGTATAACCCCGACAGACCTAGACCACCGAGACAAGAGGGTGACAGACCGCCGTATAATCCCGACAGACCTCGTCCACCAAGACAAGACGGAACTAGACCACCGTATAACCCCGACAGACCTAGGCCGCCAAGACAGGACGGAAGCAGGCCGCCGTATAACCCTGACAGACCTCGTCCGCCGAGACAAGAGGGTGATAGGCCGCCGTATAACCCCGATAGACCTCGTCCGCCAAGACAAGACGGAAGCAGGCCATCGTATCGTGGGGATGGGCAAAAACCCTATGACGGCCAACGTAGAGAAGGCGGTTATCAAGGCAAACCCGGAGGTAATCGCCCGGGTGGATTTAGAGGACCAAGAGATGGTGGGCCGGTTGATAAAGCGAAGCTTTTTAGTGCGCCTCCCGACCCTGTTGCTGCAAAAGTTTCAAAATCTCCAAGCCGTATCGCTCAAAAGTCAGCAAAAAAAGGCAAAGATGATGGAGCCGGCGACTATAGTGCAAAAGGCAAAGGCAAACCTGAATTTGTGCATAAATCTTTGGCGAAAGCTTCACCTATACCAAAAGGTAAAAAGAAAAAGGACAAAAACAAGTTTATCGAAATCGAACTTCCAAAAGAAGATATCATGATCGAAACTGATACTGATGGCGAAGTTTTGTTCGCGGTCATACCAAAATCAGTTAAAGTTAAAGATTTCGCAGAAAAAATTAACAAACCGACGGCCGAAATTATAAAGCATCTTATGCGCCGTGGAATTATGGCGAATTTAAATCAAGAAGTTGATTTTTATGTTATGTCAAAAGTCGCCGAGGAATATGGCATTACCGTTGAAAAACAAGAAGAAGAAGATATTTTGGGCGAAGCTTTTAAAGAAATCCACGATAAAGTTGACGCTAGACATTTGCGTGAAAGACCACCCGTCGTTGTTGTCATGGGTCATGTTGACCACGGTAAAACGTCTCTGCTTGACTCTATCCGCAAAACGAACGTTATGGCAGGCGAAGCCGGCGGTATTACACAGCATATCGGTGCATACACTGTGTCGATAAATAATAAACACATTACGTTCCTTGACACGCCCGGACATGAGGCGTTTACAGCAATGCGGCTTAGAGGTGCGCAAGTAACAGATATCGCAATTATAGTAGTTGCTGCTGACGATGGTGTTATGCCTCAAACAATTGAGGCTATTGACCATGCGAAAGCGGCAGGCGTTGAAATAATCGTTGCTATTAACAAAATTGATAAACCGAGCGCGAACGAGGACCGCGTTAAACAGGAATTGACCGAATATGGGCTTGTAGCGGAAGACTGGGGTGGAGATACGATTTTCGCGCCTGTATCGGCTAAAGTCGGCACGGGTATCGAGCAGCTTCTTGAAATGATACTTCTCGTTTCCGAAATGAAAGAACTTAAGGCTGACCCTCAGAAAAAAGCGCGCGGAACGGTTATCGAAGCGCTTCTTGATAAAGGCCGCGGCCCTGTCGCGACTGTGTTAATACAAGATGGAACACTTAGAGTCGGTGATCCTATAGTCGCAGGTTCGACTTTTGGTAAAGTCCGCGCGATGATGGATGACAAAGGAAGTAAGGCCATAAAAGCCGGCCCGGCTATACCTGTTGAAATTTTAGGCCTTTCAGAAGTACCGTCAGCAGGCGATATGTTCTACGTTGCAAGCAGTGAAAAGCAGGCGAGAAACGTCGCGGAATCGATGGTCGCTCATGGCAGAATGTCACTCATTAAAGACACACCGCAAAAAGTTTCGCTTAACGATTTGTTTACGCAAATCCAGTCAGGCAAAGTTAAAGACTTAAATATCGTCGTAAAAGCCGATGTTCAAGGTTCCGTCGAAGCGATTAAAAACAGCCTTGAACGCTTATCAAACGATGAAGTACGCGTTAAGATAATCCACGGCGGCGTAGGGGCAATTAATGAAAGTGACGTTATGCTTGCATCAGCGTCAAACGCGATAGTCATAGGCTTTAACGTCCGCCCAGAAGCTTCTGCCAGAACAGTTGCGGAAAACGAAAAAGTTGATATAAGAATGTATCGTATAATTTACAACGCAATTGAGGATATAACTTCAGCTATGAAAGGTATGCTTGACCCCGAGTTTGAGGAAAAAGTACTTGGCCAAGCGGAAATCAGGCAAATCTTCAAAGCGTCAGGCATTGGTAACATCGCAGGATGCTATGTAACAAGCGGCAAAATTACGCGAAACGGTCAAGTGCGTATCTTCCGCGATAATGTAATCGTTTACGACGGAACGCTTGACGCATTAAAGCGCTTCAAAGATGACGCAAAAGAAGTGACACATGGCTACGAATGTGGTATGACATTTAGCAAATTTGGAGACATTAAAGAAAACGACATAGTTGAATGTTATGTAATGGAGCAAATACCGAGGTAAATCAGTTATGAAAACAAACAGCAGAACAACTCGTATAAGTGATGAAATAAAGCGTGAAATTTCATCACTTATACAGTTTGAAATTAAAGATCCGCGCGTTAATTCCGTTATGATCTCGGTCATAAAAGTTGAAACAGCTATGGATCTAAAAACTTGCAAAGTCTATGTCAGTGTTTTTGGCAAAGAAAAGCAGAAAAAAGATGCCCTTGAGGGGCTTAAAAACGCATCCGGCTTCATCCGAAAAGAAATTGCGCATAAGGTCGATCTTCGGAACACCCCAGAAATGCAGTTTCTGCTAGATGAAACAGCGGAATATGCTATGAAAATGGATGCGCTTATTGCAGAAGTTAATAAATCTAATCGATAATAATCTCAGAATTAGTATAAGGGAGGGTAAAAGTTTATGAAATTTACGATTGCACACACGAATATTAACGTCTCGGATATTAAAAGGTCATTAGAGTTTTACAAAAAAGCTCTCGATCTTGAAGTTGCAAGAAGCTATAAGCCCGATGACGGGAGCTTTGAGCTTGCTTATCTTTCGGACGGCTCGTCAGCGCATAAAGTTGAGCTTACTTGGCTTCGAGACAAGGAAGGCTCTTACAATTTGGGAGACAATGAATGGCATATTGCGTTTACAGTGGAAGATTTTGACGCAGCTTATGAATTACATAAGGAAATGGACTGTATTTGCTACGAAAACAAAAGCATGGGCATTTATTTCATTTCAGACCCCGACGGATATTGGCTCGAAATTATGCCTATAAGAAAATAGCGTAAATAAAAAGATTAGACAAGGTCGAATGGGTGAGCAGTTGATGAAAGCAAGAATTAGCCCCGGTGTTAAATCCGAGGCTAATTGGTTGTCTATTTATTCAAATTGTTCCAAGATCTGACGTAATCAAGCACCTCAGCGTGAGATTGTAAGCCGCTTGCACCTTCTAAAAGCTCCCATTGCTGATTTGGCGACAGCTCATCATAAAAGCCTATCGCTTCCGGGGTTTGGATGATCGCCCCACCGAGCCCAAAAGGCATATTTCCGTCCATAATATGCACTCTCCTCTCAATTTTGTTACATACATATTATCGACAATAATTATTCTCCCTATACAATGCTATACCTTAAAATCATTTTGATCTGATTCCACAACCATTTCTGTCAGCTTGCCATCCCTGTAAGTCAGCCCTTCATACACCTTTGCATTACCTAAAATAGGCAGGCCATTATCATTTTTTGCGATTTCCAACCAACTTTCATAAAGGCTTGAAATATGCTCTTTCGCTTCATTAAGTAAATTAATATCTCGACTAATTCTCGCATAAGAGAGAAGCTTGTTAACATAAATATAAATGGACATGAGATCACGTCCAATTTCGCTACTCAAATCAAGTGAATCCATCAAAAGACCATTTGTGTTAAGCGCACTCATGATACTTGATTCAAACTCATTAGTTTCGACATTATCTATCGAAGCTTCAATATAATCAATGAGAATTTCATAATTGATTATAACAAGCCCAAGAGGGGTAGCGGTAGCAACCCTCACTTCATAATCTTCCTTTTTGCTCAGCAACTTTCTGTGCTCCTTTTTCTTTGCTGCCGGCTTTTTCATCAGCCGCATAGATATATCTGACTATATTAGACGTCAAGTTTATAATATTTTTTTGTTTATCATCCTTGATTTTTTCCATAATGCTCCTATCTAAACAACCATTTCATACTTTGAATTTTCATCTGTTAGCCTTTCAGTAGTTTGCAAAGATGCTTCTTGCAGAACATCATTTTGACCTTTTAACCTAAATTTAAGCTCGGAGAGTTCAAACCCTGCATTATCAAGCAGGCTTTGAAGAGTTCCTCGTTCCTGCATCAAATAATTAAGAGATCTTTCATTTTCGCCGATTACTGCAGCTTTGACATTGCCGTTTTCTACTGCTATAGTAATATTAACCTCACCTAGACTATCGGTTTTAAGCGATATTAAAACTGATGTATCACCGTTTAAATCAGCATTGCCGTTTAAAACGTACATACTTAAATTCGTTATTTTGCCACCAAAATTAATAGGCAGTTTGAGACTTGACTCGTTTGTTTTTGGCATAAAACTATGGAGACTCATCGCGTTTTGTACGATGTTTATTTTTCTCAAAACTTCAGGATTATCGCTTTCATTCCATGCTTTATCAAGCGAATTTGATAAATTTTGAAGCACTGCCTCCTCGCCTTGCGCGACTGCTTCAAGAGAAAAATCCGGCAGGCTAGCCGCTATAGTATCCCCTACTTCGCTGTGGATAAGCTCGTCAAGCTTATCAGCAATATAGTTTGGATTTTTAAGCAGGCTTTGAACTATGCCCATATTAGCAAGCGTCATCGGGATATTGTTAGCCATCATATACTTGACAGTTTCCGTCGTTACATTAAGATTTTCATTAAAGCTCACTGCAGGCCGAATTTGTTCGTTATAACCGGCATCAGATTGCTTAATGTCCGCAAGCAAACTATTAAGCTCATCAATAGGTATATCCATCGCGTTTTCAAGCAGCTTCTTAAGCGCATCAGGCTGCGCATTATGAGCAAGCTGCTTGACTACCATTTCATTATAATGCTGCGCTTCCGTTTTTGCAAACGCGCCGTAAATGCTGCCTTCATTGTTGTCAGTCGTAACTTCTGTTCCAAAAAATTCGTCATCTATTTGATAATCGAGATTTTGTGTGTTTTTAAAAGATTTAGCAGCTTCAAGCATATTTCCGAGCGTCATGTCAACGTCGCTTTTCACAATAACGCCTATCGCAGCCGCACCATTTTTTTGGATATTGTTAAGCAGGCGATAAATTGCAATCATCGCGTCGCGTTCGTCGGATGTAAGTGTTTTGTCTTTATCCATTTTCGCGATATAATTAGGGATTCTTTCCGTTAAATTCTCGCCGTATTCATTGTTAAATTTATCGATATATGCAGCCATATCGTCAAGGTGCATTTTAGTCGGATTATATCCGTCTTTAATCATACTAGCGGCAATGCTCGGATGTAGTCTGTCGTACACAAACTCAAGTTTTGCATCTACAGTTTTGACGATAAGTATGTTTTCAACTGTTACGTCCATCTCATTTTTAGAAAGAATCGCCGCAGCCTTAACGTTTTGAGTGGACGCATCAAGCCCAATTCCTTCGACAAAAGGTGCAATCTGCGATCTAACTTTTGCAAATGAGTCTTTATATTTCGGGTCGGGAACAGTTTGAAACGTTTCTAAATCGCTTAACAACCGCGCCGTTCTAGCACTTTCAACCGCTTCGTGGATTGATGTTATGTCAAAATCCGAATCTGACATAGAAAACGCGAAGACGTTATTTGTAAATGGGCGGCTTTCTTTCATCAAAATATTAAGATTATTTAGCTGCCCTATGTTTTCAACAGTATCAGGAGCGTTTACCGAACGTAAAACCGACGCATACTTTTCAAGCTCAAGCGATTTAAGTTCTTCAAGCACGCGGCGAACAGGTAATGTGTTAATGTCAAGACCGCTTGCGTAAAGCCTGCGCGCTGCTTCTTCCATCATACTAAGCTGTGCTTCAGCTAACTGACGCCTTGCCGCAGCAAAGTCAACATGATCTTCGGTTACGCTTTCAAGCAAGTTAATCAGCTTATTTGCGTCAAAATCCGGCTCATTTAAATTCGGGTCAAAAGATGTAAAAAGCTCAAATAAATCATCTGTTGATCGTAAGACAGATGACTTATCAGTTAAATTTGCTATATCATAACCATCGATGTTAAGCAAAAACAGAGCCTTTTGAATGTTGTCAACAGTTACAGGCACGCCATTTTCAACCATCATCTTCCAAAGGTATTCAATTTCTTTAGTAGCAACGATGCCTTCTTTATCAAAAAGTTTTGCAACTTCCGCTTCAAGCTGTTTCCAAGCTTCGGGAAGTATATCGTTTCCGTCGTTAAGCTCAGAACCAGCATGTTTCGCGACATAAATGTTATCAAGTGTCAATGGAGCTTCATCTTTCAACAGATTCATAACTGCGGCCTCATCAAGCTCAGAAAGCGCCGCAAATTTCGAATCAGAAATTATGTCATAACTTCCTTCAAAATGTTCACTTGCTTTAACTTCGCGAATTGCTGCAGTTAGCATATTGATGTCTATATTTTGTATGGAAATACCTGATGCAACAAGTGTGCCAATCACGTTTGGGGAAATATTTGATGCAGAAAAGCTTATTTGGTGTCTAATCCGAGCCAAAGCTTCCGCCGTTTGCGCCTGTTCGTTAAGAAAGTCGTCATCAAACACGTCAATTTCCCTAGTAAAGCCCGCTTGATTAAACAATTCTTGCACAGTTTGACCTGTCAGCGCGGCTTCTATTTGACCTGAACCCATTTCCGAAGAAATTCCAAGCTGTCTTAAAATGATGCCGTCTCTATCGAACTGTTCAACACTAAAAGTAAGCTCATCACCGATTTCACCAACGATTTTGTTCGCGTCAACTTGAAATGAAAACCCATTTTGCATTTCAAGCGTCGCGAAACCGTTTCGTTTTTCGGTTACAAACGCAGAAACAACATCACCACGCGTAAACGTAGCAATGCTATTTCTGTTATTACGTATATCATTCGAAAACATTCCATTTATATTAATGCTTGTAAGATTTGTCAATTGAAATCTCCCATTTCACTATTGAATAAGCTGTAAAACCGATTGTGGACGTTGGTTAGCCTGTGCGATTACAGCTATGCCTGCTTGAAGCAGGACGTTATTCTTTGAATATTCAATCATTTCAAACGCCATGTCCGTATCTACAATTCTCGAAAGTGCAAAAGTAGTGTTATCTAGATTGTTATCAACATTTGAAATCGTAAATTCTATTCTGTTTTGATATGCGCCAAGATGCGCACGCGCACGCGAAACTATGTTAATTGCTTCATGTGCTTGTTCTATTGCCATTTGCGCAAGGTCAGGCGTGCCTACGTTTAACCTGTCGATGCCAAGAGTTGCCGTATTTATCCGCGGGATTCTAACCTGCATTTCATCGCCCTGGTTAGCGCCAATTTGAACAAACAACGCGCCTTCTCTAAGCGACATAAGCTCGATACCTGTTCCAATTGCTAAATTTGGGCGTATATCCGCTACAATAAGCCCCCCGGCGGTATCTCTAATCGTAATTCTATTGCCGGATGATGTGACTGTTGCGTTAGCAGTCAGAGGTGATTGAGGGTTCGCCGTAGGGTGAACTGTCGTGTGAATAACGACATCGACATCGTTGCCAACATCCGTAATTGACATTGAACTGCCGCTTACGACGCCTGCCGAAGTGTCGAATCCAAGCCAATCAAGAAGTGCAATGTCACTGCTCGAAATATCTATCGGATATTCAGAACCTGAAATCCTTGAAGTAAGGTTTCCAAACACGCCATTCGGATCAGTTGAAGCGGTTATATCAAGCTGTGCAAATTCAGCAGCTTGTCGCAATTTTTCAAACGCGCTTGAAACTGTCTCACCTTCATCGATTCGGACTACGATTCCATTTATCGAAAGAATTGCATCATGTGGAAATGTTCCGCCAACATAAACGCCCGATGAGACAACTGTTGAATGAGTCGCAGGTGTGATAAGATCAAAATTGAATGTCGAATTAGCAAGGTTATCCGAAATGCGCAAAATGTTAGCAGTCGAAGAATTAATAATACGATTTGCCGCGCCGTTTAAAAGGCTGATTCTGTTGAAGTCCGTTGTTCTTGCCGTTGAATTTATTTCGTCCTTTAACTGGTCAATTTCAAGCTGGATTTTTTGAACATCCTCAGGTGTGTTTGTGCCGTTTGCCGCGTAAACAGAAAGTTCACTAATTCTTTGAAGCATCGCATGTATTTCGTTTAGCGCGCCCTCTGCCGTTTGAATTGCAGAAACTGCGTTACTTGAATTTTGGCTTGCAGATTCAAGGCCTCTGATTTGAAGGCGAAGCTTATTCGAAATCGCCCTTGCTGCCGCGTCATCTGCCGCTGTATTTACTCTAAGCCCCGTTGAAAGCCTCCTCGAAGAAACTGCAATTCTATCTTGAACTCTAGTAATTGCAGTATAAGCGTTAAGTGCCGGGATATTAGTATTTATTCTCATTTTTTAGCCCCCTAAATAGAAATTTGACTTTTCACATGCTTCAAAAGGAAATCAAATTTCGGTTTTCAGTCGAACTGCCCTGAAAAAACTTTCATTAGTATCTTTGCATAGGTTTTATTATTTGCATAAAACCTGTTATAATACTATATCGGCTTGTTTGTACTAAATATTTATAGGAATTGAAAAATTTGCCTTAAAAAATCGTTAAAGGTGATTTATAATGTTAATCGGGAAAAATGTTTCATATTTTACAGAGCTAAATTCAACAAATGACTACGCAAAAAAAATGATTTTAAACGGCAGCGCACAAAGCGGCGACGTGGTTATAGCTAATAGCCAAACGGCAGGCAAAGGGCGGCTTGGAAGGAGCTGGGCGGACGAGCCGGGCGCAGGGCTTTACACAAGCGTAATGATAAAACTGTCCCCTAAAAACACTTGGGTGACGCTTGTTTTTGGTTTAGCAGCGTTAAATACAATTAAAAAAGCCACAGGCTTACCCCTTATGCTAAAATGGCCAAATGATATAATTTTAAACAATAAAAAAGTATGCGGAATTTTAGCAGAAGGGTGCAAGCATCTTGACGGGTCTGATTATTTTGTAATTGGGGTTGGGATAAACGTAAATAACAAAGCATTCCCTGAGGAGCTAGAGGACAAAGCGACTTCCACTTTTTTGGAAACGGGCGAAAGCTACAGCGTAACAAAACTGGCAAAGCATCTGTATCATGAAATGGATTATTATTATGAAAAAATTCAAAACGGAGAAGGGTTTGCGTCATTTATTGAACAGTACAAATCAAACTGTTTGACGCTTAATAAAGATGTCACTGTAATACAAAATAAAGAATCTGTAAGCTGCCGTGTAGTGGACATTTCTGAAGCAGGTGAGTTAATAGTCAAGCTTGATAATGGCGAAAAGATGGCAATTTCAAGCGGAGAGGCTTCCGTGCGCGGAGTTTTGGGGTATCTGCAATAATTAGCATTTTAAACAAACCTCCGAAATATAATTGTTATAGCAATAATATTTCAAAGCAAAAATTTGGAGGTAATTTTATGTTTAAAGAGCTAATAAAGGAGAAAATTTCGCTCGATCAAAAAATCGGCAAGCAAACAACGCAAGTTTTGATCGAAGGCGACTTAATCGTACCCGACATGAAACCGGATATGTCTGTAATTTTGCAGACGAGCTCTCAAGCGATTATCGAAAGGGCGGAGCTTGGAGCAGACAGGGTAAGTTTTATAGGCAAGCTTTCAGTGCAAATTTTATATCTTGCGCGAAGCTCACAAAACAGAGTACATAGTATGAACATGTCAATAGCAATTGACGATTTTGTCAACATGGAAGGCGTAACAAAGGACACACAAGTGGATGTAATGTGTGAAATTGCGCATATTGACTATCGCATGATTAATGATCGCAAAATAAGCTATAGGGCGATTGTTGACGTCTTGATAAGCGCTTTAAATCACGAAACGCACGAAGCGGTAGTTGACATAAGCGATGTTCCCGCTAATCAATTGTTAAAAAATTCTGTGGCGCTTACAAAAAGTGTCGAAGCGCGTACAGAGCAGTTTGCCGTCAAGGACCTTTTAACAATCGAACCGGGTAAGCCCAACATACGAGAAATTTTGCAGACTCATATGAACATCTCTAACAAAGAATGCCGCATTTCCGGCGGGAAAATGACGATAAGCGGCGACCTTATCCTTAAAATACTATACCGAGGAGACAACGAATCAAGTGTAATCGACATCGCAGAGCATGAAATAGCGTTCACACATTCGATTGAATCTGCGGTATTAAGAGATGATATGTTTTCTGATGCAGTCTTGACGCCACTTGATCAATATGTGCAAATTCAAGCGGATTCGGATGGTGAAAGCCGCGTAATTTCAATTGAGATTACTGTTTCAGCCGCTATTAAAGTTGCAAGCAGCCAAAATATTGAAGTGCTCGAAGATGCGTACTGCATTAACAAAGTGTTGAACCTTCACAAAGTACCAGTTAAGTACTCGAAACTCATTTCGCATAACAAGACTCAAAGCCCGGCGAAGGAAATAGTCGCACTTGATGACACATGCCCGGATATTTTACAAATATTCGCCGCATACGGCAAAAGTTTCGTCCATGAAATCAAAATTGTCGACGACAAGGTGATTGTTGAAGGCTCAATTGAAGCAAATGTACTTTACATAGCTGAAAGTGATGATATGCCGCTTTACTCTTACAAAGCGGAGCTTCCATTTAAGCAAATAATTGAAACAAAAGGTGCGACGCCTGACATGGAAGTCTCCATCCGCGCAGCAATTGAGCATGTAAGTTTTAACATGTTAAGCGGTCGTGAAATGGAGCTCAGATTTTTAATCAGCTTCAACACAAGCGTTTACAAAGAAAAGGAAATGTTTGTCATAACCGATATCGAATTTGAGGATATGGAAAAAGCAATAATTGATAACATGCCAAGCATGACAATTTACGTTGTGCAAATAGGCGATGATCTATGGAAAATCGCCAAAAAATATAACACGTCAATCGACGAGCTTCTAGCAGTCAACGACATAGAAAAGCCAAACGAAGTCATCGCCGGACATAAGCTTTTGGTACTTAAGAAGGTGGAATAGGGGTAGTTGTATGCGGTCGCGCTAAATTTGCGCGGCCGTTATTGCTAAAGCTGACTCTCATTTAGGCTAAAACCCTCTGAAAACTTGCTGAGCATATTATGCCATTCACTGACCCCATTATTATACACAAAGCTTAAAAGCTCGTCCGTTTTCAAAAGCGCATATTTAGCGTCTTCAATAGAAATAAGCTCCATGTCAAGGGCATCCGGAACTTCTGAAAGGTCCAAAACTTTGACAAAGCCGTCAGGATAGATTATAACATCTATTAAAAGATCGTGAAAAATGTATTTATTTTCAGATTCGACATATTCAGGCCTGATAATGTCACAATATGTATAAATACATTCATTTTTTGCGTTAAAGAAGCGGCTGACTTTAAACCCTTTTTTAAGAAAATAACAGGAATCGCCGTGGGTAAAGTCTTTGCGTGGCTTTAAAACAATCCACTTTGTTGCAATGATTTTATCATCAAGATATGTAATGACATCATCTTTCAAATAGACTGTTTCATCAGGTATATACCGTTTTCTGTAAAGTTGTGGATTCACTTCATTCCCCTCATTTCATCTGCAATTTCGCTAAGTTTTCTAAGCCTATGGTTAACGCCGGATTTACCAACGCTCATGCTGAGCATACTGCCAAGCTCTTTCAGCGATGCCTCAGGGTTTTTAAGTCTGAGTTCAGCCATTTCAAGCAATTGGTCGCTTATCCTGCCGTGATGTTTTTGCTCAAAAATGTACTGAATATCGCTAATTTGCTTTAACGCAGCGTCAACTGTTTTATTGATATTTGCCGTTTCACAATTTACACGCCTATTTACATTGTTGCGCATATCCTTTAAGATTCGGGCGTTTTCAAAGTTCATAAGCGAAACCGGCGCATCCATTACATTGATTAAATCAACAATATTTTCTACATCTTTTATGTAGACCATATAATAATTTTTGCGAAGCATAACTTTAGAATTCAGCCCGAAGCTGTTAATAAGCCCGGAAAGGGCTAGGCTAAGCAATTCATCTTGATTTACAAATTCAATATGGTAACCTTTTTCGGGTGTCGTAACCGAGCCGCCTGATACAAAAGCCCCTCGTATATACGCTCTTTTACAACAAGTATTTTTAACTATTAGTGGATTTATGCCTTTATGTGGGATATTCTTAGAGTTTGGGTTTAAAAGCCCCGTTGCGCTTAGTATTTTCTTCGCAGATACAGAGTCATCTATAAAAACCGAATATTGGCGATTCTTCTTGAATTTTAAGCTTTTGGAAGATGATAAGCTGCTTGATACGTTAAAATTATTTTTAACAAGCATATAATATCTTTTTGCTACAGACGCACTTTCTGTATGTATTTTAATTTCATAATTTTGCCCATTTAAAAAAATATGCCCACAAGTATTTATTATCGCGCAAATTTCTGCTATGTTACAATGCCTCGGGGCTTCATTTTTTGAACAAAGCTCTTTTTTAACTTCAAATGAGAAGGACATAGTTCCACCCCTACTCCGCAGCTTTACGAATATCCCGATGCCGTGCTGTGACGGACCAACCGTTCTCTGAAAGATATTTACATATTTCATTAGTAACAACGACTGAGCGATGCTTGCCACCCGTGCAGCCTATCGCGACCACTAGACGGTTTTTACCTTCCGCGACATAAAGCGGCAATAGAAAACTCAAAAAATCGTTTGTTTTATCAAGAAAAGCTTTAGCTGTTTCGGTCATTACAAAGTCGTATACTTGCTTGTCCTCACCGGTAAGATGCTTTAAATCCGGAATATAAAACGGATTTTCAATAAACCTCACGTCAAAAACAAGGTCAGCCTCGACTGTCATACCATTTTTGAAGCCAAATGAAACAACTGTCACCATAAGGCTTTCAAATTGCGTTTTTTTGAAAAATATTTCGTTAAGCGTTTCTTTTAACTCGCGAGATAAAAGAAACGACGTATCAATTATATATGTGGATATCGCTTTGATTTCCAAAAGAAGTTTACGCTCTTTTTCTATACCTGTAATTAAACGGTCATTTTTAGCAAGCGGATGAACGCGCCTTGACTCTTTGTAGCGCTTTAAAAGAACGTCATCCGCGGCATCGAGAAACAAAATTTTATATTCATAATTTTCTTTGTCGATTTTTGAAAACTCTTCAAAAAGATCATCAAAAAACTTGCCGCCCCTAATATCAATACCAATTACCGCTTTTTGAATATCATCTGCTTTTTGACAAATTTCAAAGAATTTTGCAATAAGCCCAGGTGGCAAATTATCAACACAAAAATAACCCATATCTTCAAAAAAATTAAGGGCCGCGCTTTTACCAGCGCCGGACATCCCGGTTACGATTACAAATTCCATAGCAAAACCGCCTATTCCCCAATAATCTGCACTTCCGGCTTTAGTAAAACATCAAATTTTTGCATAACAACATTTTGAACATGTTCGATGATTTTAAGCACATCCATTGCCGTTGCGCCTCCGTTATTTACGACGAACCCACAATGTTTTTCAGAAACAGAAGCCCCACCGATTCGATAGCCTCTAAGCCCCGAGTCCATTATAAGTTTTCCTGCGAAATTACCTTTCGGGCGCTTAAACGTACTGCCTGCGCTCGGCCTATCAAGCGGTTGCTTATCACGCCTTTTTTCATTGAGGTCATCCATCTTTGCCTGTATTTCAACTGATTTACCCGATTTCAGCCTAATTTCAGCTCCCAACGCGATATATGACGGCTCTTTTTCAAAAATACTCGTTCTGTAGCCAAATTTCAACTGTTCATTTGTTAATTTTACTTCTTCAAAGCCTGCTAAAACATCAGCTGAAATGACGACATCCTTCATTTCACCATCATACGCACCTGCGTTCATGCAGAGCGCACCGCCTAAAGTACCGGGAATTCCCGACGCAAATTCAAATCCCGATAAAGAATTTTTAAGAGCAAAGTTCGCTAAACTTGCAAGAGATGCACCTGCTGCCGCGTAAATTATATTTTGTGACGTGAGACAAATATTTGAGAAATTTTCAGAAACTTTAATGATTACGCCGCGAAAGCCGTTATCTCTTACCAATAAATTGTTGCCACTACCCATTACATAAAATGGAATTCTATTATCCCTGCATATTTTTACAGCTTGTATCACTTCTTCTTTGCATGTTACAGTAATGAGAATATCGGCGCTTCCGCCTATTTTAAACGACGTATGATTTGACATTGGCTCATTTAATAGAATCCGATTTTTATCAAAAATTTCGATTAGCGGTTTGTAGCTAAGTTGCAAGCTAAGCTCTCCTTTATTGACTACATTTTTCAAAAGGCGAAAACGATTCACAAAGCGCTCTTGCCGCGTTAAAGCCAAGCTGTCTTTGGCGGTAGTTAATCGCAGCCGCCTCACAAATAATCGCTGTGTTTCGGCCTGGGGAAATCGGTATCGTATGGTATACTACATCATTACCTAAAATGTTGATATATTCATCTTCAAGGCCAATTCTTTCATATTCTGCTTTTCTATCCCAGTTAACGAGGTTCACAACAAGCGTAATCCCTTGTGTAAGTTTAATCGAGCCTGCGCCGTATAATTCTTTTATATTGACTATTCCAATACCTCTAAGCTCGATTAAGTGCCTAAGCTTTTCAGGCGCTTTGCCGAAAAGCGTCAATCGTGACGCACGGCGAATTTCGACTAAGTCATCTGCTATAAGCCGATGCCCTCTTTTAACAAGCTCAAGAGCAGTTTCGCTTTTGCCTATGCCGCTTTCGCCAATTATTAGCAAGCCTTCGCCGTAAACATCGACTAAAACGCCATGCATAAACGTACGAGGAGCAAGCTCAACCTGCAACCAACGCATAGCTTCGGCTAAAAGTTCCGCTGTAGCGCCTTCGTACGACAAAATTGGCACTTTATTTTTAGTTGCTGCTTCAACGACATCAGGTAAAAGCTCAACATCATCGCCCAAAATTACACAAGGGATGTCGTAATCAAAAAACATATTAAGCATCTTTTTGCGCTTGTCGCGTTCAAGCATTTTAATGTACGCGCTTTCAGAAAGACCTAGAACCTGTATTCTGTCACCTAAAAAATGCTCATAAAAGCCCGATAGCACAAGCCCCGGCTTTTCAATTTCCGCATGCCTAATAAGGGCATTTTGAATATCCACTTCCGCGTTTAAAAGGTTAAGTTTAAACTGCTCAATAAATGCTGTAAGTTTAATTTGGTCCGTATTAATCACACCTCTAAAACGTTAGTCGCATCAAGCGTTTCGTTGTCGGTTAATACTATATAGCTTTTTTCATCTACTTTGATCGTTATTTTAAAATCGTCCCAAATGCTAAAGCCGAGTTTTCCAAGCTTATTACCACGGATCATTCTCAAAATTTCATTAACTTCAGATAAATCAGGCAAGCTTTCAGTTTCTAAAACAAGCTCCAAATTATCATCAGCGCTTACATGAAGATCCACATGCACACTAATAAACTCGCCTGTTTCTTGTGACTCGTAAACTAAGTCATAATCCAACGCTTTTTTAAATGGCATTTTAAAACCCTCCTTGGTTCTTATTCTCTATCTTTTGATAATATTAAATTTTAAATTTGCAAATTCTTGTTGTAAGTCTCTCGCAAGTTTATAAGACACGGAGTTATTCCCAAAAACGTTAAAGCTCACAATAATTTCTTGACCCTTAGCCGCGTTATTACTCATACGTTCGGTCATGTCAAATAATATTTTCGCGGTTGGCAAGCCAAAAGATTTAATTTCAAAATTAACTGTCAATTTACCAAGGTCATTCTGTAAAAAGTCAGTTAGCCAATTATTTATCGGTTCAAAAAACTTATTAACATCTCTGTGGCAGCTTTCGCCTGCGATTTTTAAGTGATTATGAACCGTATCAATTAAAAAGTACGGAGATGATTCTAGTAAATAATTCATATTATGCACACCTTTAAAGTAATATCCTCAATTTAAAGTATGTGCAATTTTTTCGATTTGTGTACATCCTTTTAAAATATTATATCATTATACTTATACAAAAAGCAAGCGGTCATAGCAGCTTGCTTCAAATATTTACTAAATCAGGGTAAACTCCTGCATCATGAAGTTTTTTAAGTGAATCAGAAACTGACGGCTTATCTTCTTTATATGTCACACCATACCATTTATCAGATGTTTCTAATATTTTAACGCTTGCTTTTTTAGCTTCAACTAAGCTATTTACGACAAGCGGTAAGTAATATTCTGCTTTTTCGGAATTTTTGGGCAGTTCTGTTTCAAGAAACTGACTAAAGCCCTTTTGGGCCTCAGTTATAAAATCTTTCGGAAAACCCCACATATTCATTGAAACGGGTGAATTTATATCAAGTGTTTGCTTTGCATTATTTTCATCTATATAAAAAGCGCCGCCCGTTTCTTTTAAAATATTTGTACGTTCGCTTATTTCTGTTAAATAATTTTCATCATCAGCTGAGCAGACGCCTCTAGCAACAGAGCCATAATCAGTCAATGTGTTACCAAGTTTATAGCCTATCATTGCAAACGGCATCATGTTTTCTTTTCCTATTGGGTTAACTAAAAAATCATACAAAAGAGAGAAGCTTTCCGGCCCATAATAGTCATCGGCGTTAACAGCCGCGAACGGCCCATTAATTAAACGCCTCGCGCTTAAAACAGCATGTGTTGTGCCCCAGGGTTTAGAGCGGCCTTCGGGAATTTTATAACCATCCGGAACGTCTGTTAGATTTTGAAACGCATATTTAACATCAAGAATTTTGGAAGCTCTTTTGCCTATCGCTTCTTCAAACTTTAGTTCATTTTCTTCTTTAATTATAAAAATGACCTGTTCAAAGCCGGCCTTTTTTGCATCATAGAGCGAATAATCAATGATTATTTCACCATTTGGGCCTACTGAGTCAATTTGCTTAAGCCCTCCGTATCTTGAGCCAAGCCCGGCCGCCATAATAACAAGTGTCGGTTTCATTAAACTCACCTCTTTTTTAAAACCCTAACGATGAAACAAGACTGTTAATTAAGCCTCTTGAAGCTTCCGGCCCATCCGCTTGAATCAAAATATTACTAGCTTTAACGATCAAATTATACCCAAGCCTATCCGATATAAATTCATACCTGATGATGCCGTTTTCTTCGCTAAATTCTGACATTGATTTTTCTTCGCGCTCAAGCATTTCCATAATAAAATTATATTCTTCTGTAATTCGCTCACGGTCATCTGAGCTGTTAAAAATTATTAAATAGCCATAATCACGGCCTACGCCCATCTCCATAGGAGGCGTGTCAGAGTCGGTTGCGATAAAAATGCCCGGAAACCATTCGGACATGTCTGTAACAAACGCCCCGTTAGATTCCATAATTTCGACAAATTGTTCGCCTGTCATAAAAACTTCGGGAAAGTAATCTTCTTCTGTCTCTCCATTTCCGCATCCAACAAGAGCTGACATAGCAAGCATAGCGATTAGTAACATGATTAAATTTTTAAGCTTCTTAATTTTCACAATTGTTCTCCTTTTAATACTAATCTCAGATATAATACATAAAGTGACAAGCGCAGCAGAAAAATAGTTGAAGCGGGTGATTTTCCGTAAAATTATAAATCTTTAGCGCGAAGTCAGTGTATAGTTTTAATCGTGATTAGTATGAGCCGTTTGTTAAAATATATTTCGGTATTGCTTAAATCATTACACATTAACAATCGAACAGGTGGGCAATTAATAAAATTGCCCACTCAGGTTGCATGGGCGAGCAGTTCGAAATTTGAAACCCGAAGGGGTTCGGATTTCGAACTGCTCGTCCCGCTTGCATTGATTCGACCACTATATATTATACCACGTTCGGCTCAATAATCAACTCGCCTTTTTCAAATCTTTCAATATTAAGCTGTTTCCATGGAAGAGTTGGCTCAAGGCCCAAAATAAGCTCTGCCATAACCTGTCCTGTCGCAGGGCCGAACATGAAGCCATGCCCCGAATATCCCGCCGCAACATAGAACCCTTCAACTTCTTTAATCGCGCTGTAAATCGGCTGTTTATCAGGAGACATATTATAAAGGCCCGCCCATTGCCTCAAAAGCCTAAGGTTCTTAAGCGGAGGCAGCACTTTTGTAATCGTGCTTGTCATGTCGTCAAGGAAATCCCAACTTGAATTTATGTTCAAGTCCCTTGGTTCATTTTTACCGGTTTGCCCCATAATGAACGAACCATGGGGAACTTGTTGGCAATAAAGGTTAAGTGAAAAGCTCATTACCATAGGATCTAAAATAGGCTCAACAGGCTCCGTTACAAGAATCTGATGGCGCTCTGAGTAAAGAGGAAGCTTAACGCCCGCCATATCAGCAATCTGCATTGAATATCCGCCTGCTGCGTTAACAACGATTGGCGTTGAAATGTACCCTTTATCAGTTTGCACGCCTTTGATTTTGCCGTTTTCTACGTCAATACCTGTTACAGTTGTGTAAAGGTAAATTTTGCCGCCAAGTCGTTTCGTTGCGTTCGCGTATGCTTGGTTAGTGTGAAACGGGTTCAAATGACCATCTTTTTGATGGAATGTACAACCCAAAAGCCCATCCGTATTAAGAAACGGAACGATTTCAAGCGCTTCGTCAAGATTTAAAAGTTTAGATTCAATGCCAAGACTGTTTTGAAGTGCAATGTTTTTCTTCATTTGCTCCATCTCAGGCTCGGTTGAAATCAACATTAAGTATCCGCCTTGATGATACTCAATATCACCTTCATATTGAAGCTCTTCTGTTGCATTTTCGAATGCTTCACTTGAATATTTTGAGAAAATGCAGTTCATTTCAGTACCCCATTGTTGGCGTATCCCCGCGCCGCAACGGCCTGTCGCACCTGCCGCAATGTAGTCTTTTTCGATTAACACAACGTCTTTCATGCCATTTTTAAGAAGTGAATAAGCTATCGCCGCTCCCGAGATGCCTCCGCCGATAACTACTGCATCAGCTGTCTTTACCATTAATTAGCACCTCCGCTTTCTTCTTCAAACGCGCGCACTATTTCACCGAGTTTAATAGCTTTTGCCGGCGGCCTTGAAACAGCAGAAGCGATTTCAGTAATAGGCTTGCCGGTGGCGATTGATAACTCACGCATAACAAGCGGGATACAGTTTCTGCCTTGACAAGGGCCCATTCCGAGACGCGCAAGCCTTTTAATTTCTTCAACTGTAGTATACCCTTCTGCGATATATCCTCTTACTTCGTCTAAATCTAAATCCGAACAACGACAAATGATATTATCTTCGCTCATCTTATACACCACCTATCTGTATATTTCTTATAACTCTAATTTTATCTTGAGGCACTGCGATTGAAACGATTGGGGTTTTGTCAAATGATTTTGGGTTAAGAACTTTAACCACTTTAACATCTGTAACAAACTTCCCTTCACGGTCAAGAGCTTTAACCATGTCGCCTTCGTTTGGCAATGGTCTGAATTCATAAGGTATTTTTAAAAGCGCTTCTGTTTCAGAATACGTTGTGTCGACTATCATAATTGCAAGACCCGGGCATTTTGAAAGGCATACAGCACAACCTGTACACTCTTCATGATTCAAGTTCGGCAGATCGCTTATATCATTAAAAGGTTTAAGCGCGCCGATTTTACAGCTTGTATAACATGGATTGCACGGAATCTCTTCATAACATTCGATAACCGCGACTGCTCCTTTATTTAAACGCTCTTCGGAGGGGAAAACACCATTAATATCCTCAGGCGTTGGTATTCCTGTTCTTTTTAGCATATATACGCTCCTCCTCTTATATTGCCGCTTGGGCGATACCGTCTTTAATACGTTTGCCGACTTCACCGTGGCGCAAGCTGTCAAGCTGCTCCAAATAATCCGCTTTTCTTTCTTCTTTATCGGCAACATCATGCCCTAAGTAAAGAGCAGCGGAAAGGCCGGCAAGGCGTCCGCCTACCATTGCGCTTGATGCTTCTTCAACACCCGAAACGTCGCCCGCGACAAATATGCCGGGAACTGTAGTTGCGAGGTTGTCATCGCGTTTTGGAACAAAGCCGCTCAAAGATGGGATATAAGACATTTCACAACCTGCTTGGAATAAGAGTTCTCCAAGAGGGGAAAGACCAACAGAAATACAAAGAACATCTGCGTCGATTTTTTGTTCAGTTCCGGGGATTCCTTCCCATTTTTCGTTAAGCTGCCAAATTGTGACGGCTTCAAGGTTATTGGTTCCGTGCGCTTCTTTAACGGAATGACTCGTAAGAATAGGAACTCCCATTCTTCTGACTTTTGAAGCATGTACAAGATACCCGCCGATTGTTGGCGCGCCTTCTATAATCGCTTTAACATTAACACCTGCTTGAAGCATTTGATATGTAACGATAAGACCGATGTTACCCGCACCAAGCATGACAACATCATCCCCAGGCTTAACGCCGTATTGATTCATAAGAGTTTGAACCGCACCTGCGCCGAAAATGCCCGGAAGGTCATTATTTTTAAATGCAAGAGTTTTTTCACTCGCGCCTGTAGCAACAACTGTCGCTTTTGGTTTAACCTTTACATATTTACCTTCATGCTCTGCTGTGATGACGCCGTCTTCATAAATAGATAAAGCTGTTGAATCAGTCCAAAGTTTTACATTTTCGTCTTTTTCAAGCTTGTCTATCAAAATTTTAGCGATATCAAAACCGCGCGTTGAAGCGTATTGTTTTTCAGAGCCGAAAAACATATGCGTCTGCTTAACAAGCTGTCCGCCAAGCTCCGGATTACGGTCTATGACAATAATATCTTTTACTCCGGCTTCTGATGCCTCGATAGCAGCACATAGCCCGGCAGGGCCTCCGCCCAAAATGAACAGATCAGTGTTTATCATAGTATATCCCCCTTGCCTTTTTGAGTCTCAACCTTCATACCATCTTTAAGCGGTTCAAGACAAATGCGCACGTTGGACTCGCCGTTTACAACCATCATACAAGACGAACAGTTGCCAATTGCGCAATAAAGACCTCTCGGGCGATGCTTAACAAAGCTTGAGCTTATATCGCGCATACCCGCAGCATGAAGAGCAGCGGCAATAGGCTCATTTTCATAGCCTGTAAACTCTTTGCCGTCAAAAGTAAATTTGACAGACTTTTGCTCTCCAAAATCCAAAACAGGATGATTTTCGATTCTCATTACTGTTTCCTCCTAACCAAAATTCAGAATAAAAGATTCAGTGTAAATTTTTATACTGAATCTATATTATAATTTTTTCGACAGAACAAGTCAATACAAAGTTTTAAAATGCCATTTTTTTAATATATTATTTACTAGAAACATTGACAAAAATTATAAAATAGATTAAACTGTAGGATATACTAAACTGGGGAAGGTCTATTTTGTAGAAAGAAGGGATTATTAATGAAGCCTAAAAGCAAATTAAAGTTTATCGCTTTAATAATGTCGCTTATACTAGGGTTGTCTTTGCCGATTGTTACTGCGGCGGGATATGAAGACTATTTCGACAGTGGCTATGTAGAAATTGACATACCTGCGGATTACATAGTTAACGACACTGTCGAAATTGAAGATGAAGAGATAAAATATGAAGCTGAATATGAAGATTCAGGCGAAGACGAGGAAGACGAAGAGGCTTACGAGAAAGAGCTCCAAATTTTGACAAGCTTCTCCGCTGAAAGCGGCATTGCCGAAGTTACTACTATTGAGCAGTTTGACATGGCACTTTCAAGCGAACATGATTACATTCATACCATCAGAATTATGGGTACTATCGTTTTTAACAACTCTCTAAGTCTTCCGCCCGACAATTCTTCTCAACGCACTATAGACAGACAGATAACAATTGAAGACGGTACTATTTTAGCACAGGGAATAGGTTCTGTCGCAAGCCCTGCCGGAGTTTTTCGAGTGGTGGGCGGCGGGGAGCTGACGCTTAAAAATGTAACAATCCGCGGACCGGGTTTAGGCACAAATATCAATGATCGCCCTGCAAATGCTGCAATCCACATTTTGGGTGGTGAATCTCCAAATACAGTTAATCTTGAAGAAGGAACTATCATAAGCGACTTTCATTACAATGGTCAAGGTGCAGTTATACGCGGTGCTGCAAGCTTTGAGCCTATTGCTCGTATTGCGCTTAACTTAAACGGCGGAGTAATAACCGCAAACTCTAAAGCGCTCAATATCGCCGGCGGGGATATTACTATGACATCGGGCGAAATTTCTCATAATAGTAACACCACTTTTCAAGGTGCAGCTGTAACGCTTGCCGGCGGCACGACGTTTACTATGACAGACGGCCAGATTGTTAACAACACATCAAACGCCCGCGGCGCGGCAATTAACATGATTAACTTTGGGACATACTACGACCCCATCGCTGAAAACGTAGCGAACTTAAATGGCGGATTAATTGCGTATAATCATGCCCCACTTGGCGGAGCGATTTTTCTTCAAAGGAATAATGAGCTTAATATTGGCGGCAACATTATCATACGCAATAATTCGGCAAGTGAAAACGGCGGTGGGATATATCAACGCTATAACGGCCGCCCGACGGCAGGAATATACACAACGATAAACATGCTCGGCGGCGAAATCCGCGAAAATAGAGCACAAAACGGTGGCGGGATATTCTCACAAGGCGCAGTTAACCTCGGTGGAGACGCATTAATCTCAGAAAACAAAGCCGAGATTTCGGGCGGCGGCGTGAAAGCCGAAAGCCTACATATGACAGGCGGCGAAATTCGCGGAAACAGAGCACAAAACGGCGGAGGGATATTCTCACAAGGAGCAGTTAATCTCGGCGGAGACGCATTAATCTCAGAAAACACAGCCTATGTTTCGGGCGGCGGTGTG